>UEXM01000017.1_pt1 | contig 214725 bp, 202 predicted proteins | sample 1796661 | NCBI WGS metagenome assembly UEXM01 (sample SAMEA4772469, study PRJEB27181) | metagenome | reverse complement strand
GCCCATACGACCAGACTTTGGCCCGCCGCATGTCTCCGCAGGCAAAAACACCTTCTTTGCTGGTGCTATAATCCACGACATTGGCAGCCACATTGCCGCGTGCATCGAGTTCCACTTCCGACTGATCGACCAGCCCCATTTTGCGCGGTCCGACAAAGCCCATTGCGAGGAGGATCAAGTCGGCTTTCAGCGTGAACTCGGTTCCGGGGATTTCCTGCATCTGGCCGTCGACCCATTCGATCCGAACACATTGGAGGCCTTCCACTTCGCCGTTCGTGCCGACAACGCGTTTTGTGAGTATGGCCCAGTCGCGGTCGCAGCCTTCCAGGTGGCTGGAAGAGGTGCGCAGTTTCAACGGCCAGTCGGGCCATGAAAAAGTCTTGTCTTCTTTTTCCGGTGGCTTCGGCATGATTTCAATCTGGGTAACCGAAGCGGCACCCTGACGATTGGACGTACCGACACAGTCCGAGCCGGTATCGCCGCCGCCGATGACAATCACATGTTTGCCGGTCGCGGTAATCGTGCCGCGCGGAGCGGCGCGCATTTCATCGTCGCCGGCGTTGCGCTTGTTCTGCTGGGCAAGAAATTCCATAGCCAGGCGAACGCCGGACATTTCATAACCGGGAATATCGAGCGTACGGGGTTTTTCTGCGCCGCCGGACATGACCACGGCGTCGTAATTATCCTGCAGCGATTCCATCGAAACCGACACGCCGACTTCGGCGCTGGTGCGGAATTCAACGCCTTCGGCCTCCATCTGCACGAGGCGGCGGTTGATCAGATGTTTTTCCATCTTGAAATCGGGGATGCCATAGCGAAGCAATCCACCCATCCGGTCGTTCTTCTCGAACAGGGTGACATTATGGCCGGCGCGGGCAAGCTGCTGCGCGCAAGCCATGCCGGCAGGGCCAGAGCCGACCACCGCGACCGATTTACCGGTTTTTTCTTCGGCAATCTGTGGTGTGATCCAGCCTTCTTCCCATCCACGATCAACAATCGCGCATTCGATGGATTTGATATTCACCGGCACGTCATCAATGTTCAATGTGCAGGCGGCTTCGCAAGGGGCTGGACAGATACGACCGGTAAATTCCGGAAAATTATTGGTCGATTGCAGCGATTCCAGCGCGTTTTTCCAATCGCCTTCATAGACCAGATTGTTCCAGTCCGGGATGATATTGTTCACCGGGCAGCCGTTGTGGCAATAGGGAATCCCGCAATCCATGCAGCGCGCCGCCTGGTCCTTGATGTCCTTTTCCGGCAGCGGAATCGTGAATTCCCGATAGTTCGTCAGCCGTTCCTTTGGATCGGCATAAGTCGCTTCTTTGCGATCAATCTCGAGAAAGCCTGTTACTTTACCCACGGTCTACTCCAATATCTTCAATTATTCTGCAGCAACGATCGCGTCGAGACGCTCGGCTTCGAGTTGTTTCAGCGCCGACGAATAATCGCGCGGCATGACTTTTACGAAACGGCCCAGGGCCTCTTCCCAATTGTCGAGAATTTCGCTGGCTCGCTTGCTGCCGGTATAAAGTTTGTGCCGTTCCAGCAGGATGCGCAGCCGGGCAGCGTCATGATAGAGCATGTCACCCATGCCATAATCATTCACATCGACCGGAAGCTGCTGTGGCGGCCTGGTGTCTTCACCATCATCCGCGTCATTGTCGATGGTCTCAATGTCGACCATCGCCATGTTGCAGCGCTGACGGAACAGACCGTCCTCGTCATAGACATAGGCAACACCACCGGACATGCCGGCCGCAAAATTGCGTCCGGTCTTGCCGAGCACCGCAATCACACCGCCGGTCATATATTCGCAGCCATGATCGCCGGTGCCTTCGACAACAGCAACCGCGCCACTATTGCGGACCGCAAAGCGTTCACCCGCGACGCCATTGAAATAGGCCTCTCCGGCAACCGCGCCGTAAAGCACGGTATTGCCGACGATGATATTCTCGGTCGGATTGCGGTCGACATGGGTCGGCTGTTTGACGACCACACGCCCACCCGAAAGCCCCTTGCCGACATAGTCATTGGCATCACCGACCAGTTCAGCCGAGATACCGTGCGCCAGAAACGCACCAAAGCTTTGTCCTGCAACGCCTTCAAACGATAGCTGGATGGTGTTGTTGGGCAGGCCTGCGTGGCCATATTTTTTCGCTACTTCGCCTGACAGCATCGCGCCGACGGTCCGGTTGACGTTCTTGACCTTGCGTTCGATCTTGACGGTCTGGCCATTTTCCAGCGCCGGCGCGGCAGCCGCGATCAAGTCCTGATCCAGTGCCGCTTCGAGACCATGATCCTGCGTGATCGTCTGGTGAAGCGGCTCGCCCTCGGCAAGCACGACCTGGTGCAATATACGCGACAGATCGACGCCTTCCGCTTTCCAGTGGTGCAGTGCCTTGCTCATGTTGATCCGGTCGACCCGGCCAACCATTTCCTCGATCGTGCGGAAGCCCATGTCGGCCATGATCTGGCGCAGCTCTTCGGCAACGAAGAAGAAATAGTTGATCACATATTCCGGCTGGCCAGTGAACTTCTTGCGCAGTTCGGGATTCTGTGTCGCCACACCGACAGGGCAAGTGTTGAGATGACATTTGCGCATCATGATACACCCGGCGGCAATCAGCGGCGCCGTTGCGAAGCCGAATTCGTCGGCTCCCAAGAGAGCGCCAATGGCAACATCGCGGCCGGTGCGCAGACCGCCATCGACCTGCACCGATATTCTCGAGCGCAGTCCGTTGAGCAATAAAGTCTGCTGGGTTTCGGCCAGACCGATTTCCCAAGGCGAACCCGCATGGGTCAGCGAGGTCAGAGGCGAAGCGCCGGTGCCGCCATCATAGCCGGAAATGGTCAGATGATCGGCGCGTGCTTTGGAAACGCCCGCAGCAACCGTACCGACGCCCACTTCGGACACCAGCTTCACCGAGATACGCGCGCCGGTATTCACATTTTTCAGATCGTGGATCAGCTGTGCCAGATCCTCGATCGAGTAGATGTCATGATGCGGCGGCGGTGAAATCAGGCCGACGCCCGGTGTCGAATGGCGCACCTTGCCGATATTCTTGTCGACCTTGGCACCGGGCAGCTGGCCGCCTTCGCCGGGCTTGGCACCCTGCGCCATCTTGATCTGGATATCGTCGGCATTGACCAGATATTCGGCGGTGACACCAAAGCGGCCACTCGCGACCTGCTTGATCGCAGAGCGCATGCTGTCGCCATTGGCCATCGGAATGAAACGATCCGGCTCTTCGCCGCCCTCACCGGTATTGGATTTGCCGCCAATCCGGTTCATCGCAATCGCCAGCGTGGTATGCGCTTCCCGGCTGATCGAGCCAAAGCTCATCGCGCCGGTGGCAAAGCGTTTCACGATCTCGCTTGCCGGCTCGACTTCGCTGATGTCGAGCGGTTCATTGGCCTTGGTCAGTTCCATTAATCCGCGAATGGTCAGCAACCGTTCGCTCTGCTCGTTGATCGATTCTGCAAATTCGGAGTAATTTTTGGGATCATTGCCGCGCACCGCATGCTGCAGGTTCGCGATATTGGCCGGCGTCCAGGCATGTTCTTCGCCGCGGATCCGGTAGCCATAGATACCGCCGGCATCGAGCATATTCCGGTAGATCGGATTGTCGCCATAAGCTTCCGAATGCCGTTTCACGGTTTCTTCCGCGACTTCGGCCAGCCCGACGCCTTCGATCATCGTCGCCGTTCCGGTGAAATATTTTTCAATAAATTCGCTGGATAAGCCGACCGCATCGAAAATCTGCGCGCCGCAATAGCTTTGATAGGTCGAAATGCCCATTTTCGACATGACCTTCAAAATGCCCTTGCCGATCGCTTTGATATAATTTTGCTCGACCTGTTGCGTGGTCAGCGGCAATTCACGGCGAACGCGGATGTCCTCGAGCGTTTCAAAGGCCAGATAGGGATTAACCGCTTCCGCGCCATAGCCTGCGAGCACGCAGAAATGGTGCACTTCGCGGGCTTCACCGGTTTCGACCACAAGACCGGTCTGCATCCGCAGGCCCTGACGGACCAGATGATGGTGCACGGCTGCTGTCGCCAGCAAAGCGGGCATGGCAATCCGGTCCGGGCCCTTGGCGCGGTCGGAGAGAATAAGAATATTGCGATCAGCGAGCACCGCTTCGGTGGCTGCCCAGCACATTTCCTTGAGCGCCATTTCCAGACCCTCGGCACCGCTTGCGGCATCCCATGACATGTCGATGGTCTCGGTCCGGAATGCCCCATCCAGCGCGTCTTCAACCGAACGGATTTTCAGCAAATCCGCGTTGGTCAGCACCGGCTGGTCAACCTCGAGCCGTTTGTGGGTACCGGCATCATGGCCCAGAAGATTGGGGCGGGGCCCGATCATCGAGACCAAGGACATCACCAGTTCCTCGCGGATAGGATCAATCGGCGGGTTGGTTACCTGGGCGAAATTCTGTTTGAAATAATCATAGAGGAGCCGCGGTTTGCCGGACAGAACCGCAATCGGTGTGTCGGTGCCCATCGATCCGATCGGATCGAGACCGTCGCTCGCCATCGGCTCGAGAAACTTGGTGACATCTTCCTGCGTGAAACCGAACGCCTGCTGGCGATCGAGCAAAGCTGCGGGGCTGTCCAGCCCGTTCGCCTTCGGCGCATCGACATCGTCCAGATCGTCGAGATCGAGGTCTTTCAGATTATATTGCGTCGATTCCAGCCATTTCGCATAAGGCTTGGCTTTGGCGAGATCGGCCTTGATCTCTTCATCTTCGATGATCCGGCCCTGCTCCATATCGATGAGCAGCATTTTGCCGGGCTGCAGCCGCCATTTGCGGACGATATTGTCTTCCTTGACCGGAAGCACGCCGGATTCCGACGCCATGATCACATGGCCATCGTCGGTGACGCAGAAACGGGCGGGGCGAAGGCCGTTGCGGTCGAGCGTAGCACCGACTTGCCGTCCGTCGGTAAAGGCGACGGCGGCCGGGCCATCCCATGGCTCCATCAAGGCAGCGTGATATTCGTAAAATGCTCTGCGGTCGGCATCCATCGTCGGATCGCCGGCCCATGCTTCGGGTATCAGCATCATCACCGCATGGGGCAGGGAATAGCCGCCTGCGACCAGCAGCTCCAATGCGTTGTCCAGGCAGGCCGTGTCGGATTGGCCGTGCGGAATCAGCGGCCACATCTTGTCGAGGTCGGCGCCCAAAAGATCGGACTCCATGGTCCGGCGACGGGCATTCATCCAGTTGACGTTGCCGCGCACCGTGTTGATTTCGCCATTATGCGCGATAAACCGGTAGGGGTGCGCCAGTTTCCACGACGGGAATGTGTTGGTCGAGAAGCGCTGATGCACCAGAGCCACGGCGGAGGTGGTGAGGGGGTCGAGCAAGTCCTTGTAGAAGGACCCGACCTGATCGGCGAGCAACAGGCCTTTGTAGACGATTGTCCGGGTCGAGAAGGACGGCATATAAAATTCGGTCAGACCGGGCATGCCATTTTTTTCCGCGATCCCGTCGAGCGGATTGTGCACCTGCTTGCGGATCGCCAGGATTTTGCGCTCGAATGTATCCTGATCGGCGATCGATTCGCCTCGGCCAACGATCGCCTGGCGAATCGTCGGCATCTGGTCGAGCACCGCTTTGCCGATGCCCGTCGTGTCGATCGGCACGTCGCGCCAGCCGATCATGACTTGCCCTTCCTTGGCGATGAAACGCTCGAAATGTGCCGTAGCATATTCCGTTTCGGCCGGATCCGACGGAAGGAAGCACATGGCGACGGCATAATCGCCAGTAGCAGGCAGAGCCAGGTTTTCGGATTTTGCCCAATCCCGCAGAAGCGCGTCAGGAATCTGCAATAATATCCCGGCGCCATCACCCAGCAGCGGATCAGCGCCAACGGCGCCGCGGTGGTCAATATTGACTAGAATCTCAAGGCCACGTTTGACCGTGAGGTGCGATTTCTCACCTTCAATATTCGCGACAAAACCGACGCCACATGCGTCATGTTCGTTCTTTGAATCGTACAGGCCTTGCCGTGGCGGGAAACTCATATTCCGTCCTCATATTTCGATAGGATTTTTGTAATTAAGATGCTCCTAGATGGATTTTTACGCATTTTGAAGACAAGATTTATGCAGAGGGGTAAAGAAACGTTGCGCAGGCCTGGAGTGCCGTTACGAACGAGCGGGAAATCTGGGCTAATCCTCCCGTGATTTCAGGACCATGGCCCTGTCAAAACTGTGTCGCGAAGGTCGATCCCCTCCTGCTGCCTCGATGGATATTGCCCAAATTGTCCGTTTGCGGCATGAACCCCTTCATCTAGTAGATCGATAAGCGGCGGGACAATTACGTTTGAATAATATTTTGCCCATCTTCGACTTTCTGCAGGCAAAAGCGGCAGCGAACCAGAAAACAGTCTTGATTACGCTGGCCGCGGTCACGGGTGCGTCGACGCGAAACCCGGGCACGCATATGGCCGTGGCAGAGGATGGCTCGTCGACCGGCTCTTTCTCCGGCGGATGCGTGGAGGCCGCTGTCGTTGCCGAAGCGCTGGACGTGATCAAAACCGGCGCGCCGCGTGAGATCAGATTTGGCGCCGACTCTCCCTATCTCGATATCCGGCTGCCGTGCGGCGGCGGTATTGACCTGCTGTTTACCCCGATCTTGGATCGCGCGATTGTTGCCGATATTTTTGACCGGATTGAAGCTCGTATGCCGCTGACGATCATCCTCGATAGTCAAAGTACTGATATCTGCTGCGAAGCAGAACTGGCGCCCCGGACATCGGTGGAGCGGGAAGGTTCCCGGATTTTCGTGCATCACATTCCAGCCGCCAAGCTGAACATATTGGGACACGGGCCGTCGGTCGAAAGCCTGGTTGGTTTGTCGACGAGCTATGGCATCGATTGCGCTGTTCTGTCACCAGACCCCGGTGTGATAGCTGCGGTTGAGGGCTTGGCGACGACCGCGGACCTGCTGAAAACGCCGCAGGCGACGCCGCTGCTCCACCCTGATCCGTGGACCGCCTGCATTTTCTATTTTCACGATCATGACTGGGAGGCGGAACTGATGAAGCAGGCTTTATATTCACCTGCCTTCTATGTTGGCGCAATGGGCAGCCGCAAAACCCATGAACTCCGCCTGCAATATCTGGCCAATATTGGCGTTCCAGCAGAAGAGAGCGACCGAATGGTCGCGCCGATCGGCCTGATCCAGTCGACGCGGGACCCGGCGACACTGGCCTTGTCGACTTTGGCGCAGGTGGTGGAAAGCTATCACCGGCACTTTGGGTTCAAGACATAATTAGTAAATATTGTTCCTAGTTTCTTCTGGTCACAAACTGGAATAGAGGGAACAGAATGATGACATTCTTCTCCGGGGATTAACATGAAATATAGTCTGGTTTCGGTTCTTGCGACATTGCTCATTTCGGGGGCCGCGCTGGCTCAGGACAAATCCGAAGAGGTCAAATGGGATGTAAATGCGCCGACCGGCGCGACAATCAAGCAGGTTCCGATCAACGTCGACGAGGGCAGCTGGATCGATGTCGATGTCAGCCCCGACGGCCGGAACCTGACCTTCGCCTTGCTCGGTGATATTTACACCATGCCGATTGCGGGAGGGTCTCCGGCCCGGATCGCCGAGGGCCTCGCATGGGAAGTACAGCCGCGTTTCTCGCCCGACGGCAAGCGCATCGCCTTTACCTCGGATCGCGGCGGTGGCGATAATATCTGGATCATGAACCGCGATGGCAGCGACAAGCGACAGGTCACCAAGGAAGAATTCCGCCTGCTCAACCAGCCGAGCTGGAGCCCCGACGGCCGCTATGTCGTTGGGAAAAAGCATTTCACCACCGGGCGCTCGCTCGGCACAGGCGAAATCTGGATCTACCATGTCTCCGGTGGCGGCGGGGTGCAACTGGTCAAGAAACCCAGCGAAAAGCATCAAAAGGAACTCGGCGAGCCGATCTACGCGCCCGATGGGAAATCAGTCTATTACACGAGGAATATCACGCCCGGCGGTACGTTCATCTATGCGCAGGACAGCAACAGCGACCTGTTCAACATCGAAAAATATGATCTGGAAACCGGTGAAGTAACTACCGCTGTGTCCGGCCTCGGCGGATCAGTCCGTCCCAATCCTTCTCCCGACGGCAAGAAAATCGCATTTGTCCGCCGCGAGATGACCAGATCCAAGCTCTACGTAAAAGATCTGGAATCCGGTGTTGAACGCAAGGTCTATGACGATCTCGATCAGGATGTGCAGGAAACCTGGGCGGTGACCGGCGTCTATCCGAATATGGACTGGACTCCCGACAGCCGCGAAATCGTTTTCTGGGCCGGTGGCAAGATCCGGCGCGTAGCGGCTGACGGCAGCGCCTCCTCAGTGATCCCGTTCCAGGTCAGCGATACCCGCGGCGTCGCCAATGCCCCCCATCCGACAATCCCGGTCGCACCCGATAGTTTCACCACCAAAATGCCTCGTTTTGCCGCAGTATCTCCGGACGGCCGGACCGTTGTTTTTGAAAGTCTGGGCAAGCTCTACTCCAAGCCGATGAGCGGCGGGACGGCCAAGCGGCTGACCAGCGGTTCGGAACGCGAACTGTTCCCTTCATGGTCGCGCGATGGCCGTTCGATCGTCTTTGTCGGCTGGACCGATGCCGGGCTCGGCCAGATCAAGACCGTATCGGCAGGCGGCGGGTCTTCGCGCACCGTCACCAGCCGGCCCGGCCATTATGCCCGGCCGCATTTCTCCCCCGACGGCAAGAATATCGTCTTCGAGATGAAGGAGGGTGGTTATATGACCTCGCCCGACTGGTCGGTGGAGGATGGAGTCTACCGTGTGCCAGCTAGCGGCGGCGCACCCGTGCGGGTGGTCAAGGGTGCCGCAGGTCCGCAATATGGCGTGTCCAGCGACCGGATTTTCATGCTCGAGAACGAGGATGATCAGCGCGTCCTGATCAGCACGGACCTCAATGGTGAAGCAAAGCGCACCCATGCCAAAGGCGACCTGACCAACGATTATATTGTATCGCCTGACGGACTGAATGTCGCCTTCCGGCAAAGCTATGAAGCCTATGTCATGCCGCTGATGCCCGGCACCCAGGCGGTTGAGGTCAGTCCGACCAGCACATCGCTGCCGGTGACACGGGTTAGTGCCAATGGTGCCGACTATATAAACTGGTCCAACGGCGGGCAGGCGCTCCACTGGAGCATCGGGCCCACGGTCTATACCGCCACGACCAGCGCTCTGTTCCCCAATGCGCCAGCCGCAAAAGATGCGCCCAAATACCAGCCGCCAACCAGCGGTGTTTTGCTGGAGCGGACGATTGCGGCGGACAAGCCCTCCGGAACCGTCGCGCTCACCGGTGCGCGGATCGTCACCATGGCTGGTGACAATGGCGGAATCATCAATGATGGCGTGATCGTCATCCAGGGCAACCGCATTGCCGCTGTCGGTCAGCGTGGCGAGGTCAATATTCCCGCTGGCGCCGCGACGGTCGATGTCACTGGCAAAACCATCATACCCGGCCTGGTCGACGCACATGCGCACGGTCCGCAGGGCAGCGACGAACTGGTGCCGCAGCAAAACTGGTCGCTGCTGCAAAATCTCGCGCTCGGTACGACCACAATCCACGATCCATCCAGTCGCGCCAGCGAGATATTTGTCGCCAGCGAAATGCAGCGCGCCGGGATGATCCTCGGTCCGCGCATTTTCTCTACCGGCGAGATCGTCTATGGCGCGAAAGCCGCGGACGTTTATGCCGAGATCAACAATCTCGACGATGCGCTCGCCCATGTCCGCCGTCTGAAGGCGCAAGGCGGCAATAGCGTCAAAAACTACAACCAGCCCCGCCGCGAACAGCGGCAGCAGGTGGTCGAGGCTGCCCGTCAGGAAAATATGCTGGTGGTGGCTGAAGGCGGTTCTCTATTCGGCATGGACATGGCGCTGGTCGCCGACGGCAATTCGACGCTCGAACATAATATCCCGCTCGATATCTTCTATGATGATGTCGTGCAGATGTTCTCGCAGTCTGACACCAATTACACACCGACTCTGGTGGTCAGCTATGGCGGGCTCGCCGGTGATCCCTATTGGCGTCAGGCCACCAACGTCTGGGAAAATCCGCTGCTCGTCCACACCCCGCCGACCATATTGGCGGCAGACACGGTACGCCGTACCAAAGCGCCGGAAAGCAATTTCGTTGATGACGACAATGCCCGTGAAGCGAAAAAGCTGGCCGATGCCGGCGTGAAAGTCTCGATCGGTGCGCACGGCCAGCAAGCCGGGATCGGCAGCCACTGGGAACTCTGGTCCTTCGTCCGAGGCGGCATGAGCCCGGTAGAAGCGCTGGCGGCCGGCACGATAGTCTCTGCCCAGTCGCTGGGTATGGCCACAGAGATCGGATCCCTGGAAACCGGTAAGCTCGCCGACCTACTGGTGCTCGACGCCGATCCGACCGCCGACATCCGCAACAGCGACAAAATCAACCGTGTGATGCTCAATGGCCGGCTATACGATCCGCTGACGATGAACGAGGTTGTCACCGGCTCAAGAAAGCGCGCGGCTTATTGGTGGGAGTGATGGACCGGGGTTCGAAGATTGTTGCATCTTCCTCCATGCGCTCATCGCAATCCATAACCAGCTTAGGAAACTGTCGACGATGAGAAAACTTCTGCTGTTGCTCTTTTTGTGCCTTTACCCCGTCAGCCCGGGCCAGGCTCAACATCCCCTGGTCCTTCAAAAACTCAATGAATGGAACGATGCCGCTCCGGCACCGGGCACCGAAAAGTTGCACGAGCAGATCCGGATCACTGCGCGAGAGGTATATGGGGCGAACGACGCCTGCGCCAGTTCCGCGATGTTTATCGACAGAATTCATCCGGCGACTGCAGATCGGTTTGTTTTCAATGCGCTGATCCGCAAGCAAATGCGCAACGCCTGGACTTTGATTGTCCGTATGCCGGGATGTGATGCCGCTCCGGTTCGCTACATGGTGATGCAGGATACAGACGACAGCCTGAAAACGATCCGTGTCAATCGCGGCATATCTTATGCATCAGACTCGCTGATCAGTGATGCGCTTCCGTCAGCAAGGATCGCCGCTAATATTGCGCTCGATCGCGCAGGCGTCAGTTGCGAGATTGCTGATGATTTCAAACTGGGCGTAATCCGGATTGAATCCGAAGAGGAAGGCCTGGGTGCCGATTTGTTCGGTGTCCGCTATACGGGTAGTTGGGACGAGGTTTGGCCGATCGAAACATGCGGCCGGATAGCGGAGGTTCTGGTCAAGTTTACCGCCGATGGTGACGGGGGTGCCTATTTCCATGTCCCTGGCGATCAGGTCAAAATTTTGCTGAGATAATATTGGATTGACCAATCTATATCGGCGTAGCGGTCATGTTAAGTGACTGTACTTGTGTAAAACTCGATCGATAACAGTATAAATTCCGTAAACTGGTAACTAAATCCACTATAATTGGATGAACCCCAGTTTAACCGGTGTCTCATTTCACTGAACGCCGAATGAATAGGGCGTTCAGGAACTCCGTTCGTCTCTTTTTATGGCTCATTCTGTCCCTGTGGAGGGATACCAAGCTCGTTCTGGCGGGTTTGTTGTTCACCACATTAGGAGAAATGAAATGACCAATAGCATCAAGATGAGCAAAAGCATCAATGCGTCCCAGAGCGACGGTTTGCCGGCCAAGGCGGCTGGCAGCCTGTCCATCATCAGCATATTGGCGATTTCGGTCGGCATGGCCGCGGCGCCCGCGCAGGCCCAGGAAATGACAGCGCCAGCCATGACCGCGCCCGTGCAGGCACCGCCGGTAATCGCCCCGCAGCCTGTACCAACGGCATCGCCGACGATGGCTCCCACTATCGCAGCGCCACCGGCAAGCAGTCCACCGGCTCTCAAAGCGGAAACAACGCCGCCCGTCACCCAGGAGCGCGCCGATGAACTGGCCAATAAGGGTGGCTTCGACGCTGAAACCGTAGCGCCCGAAGCGCTGGCGCAGATCGAGCGCGAGCAGCAGGAGCGCAAGGCCGCCGCTGCAAAAGCTGCAGCAGCTTCCGTCAAAACGCCCGTCAGGGCTTCAGGCAGCGCGAGTTCTGCTGCCGATAACCGCGCACTAGAGGCTACCGCCGTTGCCGAAATGCCGACAGTTGCGGAAATCGGGACAGAGGGCGCGACTGGCACAGTTGCGGCGATCCCGACCGCTCAGCCGACACCGGAAGTTGCGGCGTCGCCCGATGCCCTCTCCGGTGAAGCCGGTGCTGACTGGGGCTTGCTTGCCGCACTAGCAGCCTTGCTCGGCGTTGGTGGTGCAGGGGCCTATGCGGCCAGCCGCCGGCGCAAAAGCAAAGGCGAGCCAGCAACCGAGCCGCGCAGCAACGATCCCCTTCCTGCTTCGCTGACTGCGGCGACCATTTCCGATCAGCAGCACGATCTGGCTGAGGAAGAAACTGATCCGGCGGCGGATATGGAGCAGGTCAATGCCCGGACGCTGGAGAGCAAGGCGACGACCAAAGCGGACTTCGCGCAATTTGTCGCGGACCTGCCGGCCTTTGAAAAACCGGTCGGCAAGGCCAGCCGCGGTGTCGCACTCGGCCAGCGCCGAGTTGCAGCAGCGCCGAGGCCCTATCTGGCGGAAGCAGATCTGGCTCGTACAGCAGGATATTTTACGGCCAATGTCGACGCCTTGCCGACGCCGCAAAACCCCTTCCTGACCCGCGAGAAGCGCCTGAAGCGCGCCCGCTATCTCGACGGAAAGCTGGCGGGGATGAACACGCCACCGCGCGAAAGCCGGACAAGAATAGCCGGCGAGATGAAAGTCTCTCGCCCGCTGGAACCGGCTTTCAGCTAATCCCGCTAATCACAGCCGACAAGAAAGGGTGGTCCGTTAATTCGGGTCACCCTTTTTCTTTGCAACAGCCCCCGCATTCGCCGGCGTCCGTGCCGGTGCAAAGCAGCCGAACTTAATAATGTCGCCCATCTGACGTACATGATGCACGATCAAGAAAAAGACCGGCGGCTATCCCGTTGAGCTTCTCAAAACAACTCAGCGGTGCCGTATGACCAGAATTTCAACCGGATCCGCAAGGACATCCAATATGCCGACACTGGCGAACAAGCTCCTAGGCAAGCCGCTAGTGCTGTTCTTGATGGGCTTCCTGCTCATCGCGGCAGTGGCCGCTTATTCGGTCGTCAGCATCCAGCGCTATTCGACTTTGCTTGATCAGTCCGGCCAGGTCGATGACAGGCTCGTCGAGCTGACGCGGCTCCACGACGGGCAATTGACCGTGAATCAGCTCCGGAGCCAAGTTGCCGGCATCGTCGAGGCCGAGCGTGGCCTGGTTCGCCAGCAAAGTCAGGCGGCCAGCCAGCAAGCCCGCGACTCCACCGCGATCGTCGCGCTTGGCATCTTGTTGAGTCTCGCCGTCCTCGGCCTGCTTGCCTTTGCCATAAGCCGTGAAACGACCCGGCGCGCAAAGGCGGAAGATGATCTGAATGCTCTCAGCACCGAACTCGAAGACCGTATCAAATTGCGCACCGGTCAGTTGCGAAAGAAGGAGGCCCGGCTATCCAGCATATTGGCGGCAAGCCCCGACGCACTGATCGTCGTCGGAACCAATGGCAATATCGCTTTCGCCAGTGATCGTCTGCAGGATATATTCGGCTATGCGCCTTCGGAGATTATCGGAAAGCCGATTGAAACGCTGATGCCCCGGCGCTTCAGACATGGCCATTCGGGGCATCTCCGGCACTTTCTCGATGACCCGAAAGCGCGCGAAATGGGCGCCGGACTGCAGCTATTTGCCGCTCGCAAGGATGGCAGTGAATTTCCCGTTGAAATCAGCTTGAACCCGGAAACCGAAGGCGAGGACCTGTCCGTCGTTGCCGCCATCCGCGATGTCAGCGACCGGGCCGCCGTCATGGAAAGCCTGCGCGAAGCGACCAACAAGGCAAAAATGGCCGAACTCTCGAAATCGGAATTTCTCGCCAACATGAGCCACGAACTGCGCACCCCGATGAACGGTGTCATCGGCTTCACCGATCTTCTGCTTTCCTCGGAACTGAACCAGGAACAGAAATATCATCTGCAACTGATCGCCGAATCCGGCCAGTCGATGCTGGTCTTGCTGAACAGCATTCTCGATCTGGCGAAAATCGAATCCGGCAAGCTGAAAGCCGAACATGCTCCGTTCAACATACAGGACACAATCGGCAGTTCCTCCCGCCTGATGCGGGTCGCGGCGGAACAGAAGGGTCTGAAGCTGAACCTGAAGATCGACAGCGATGTGCCGCAGCATATCATGGGTGACGAATATCGGACCAAGCAGGTGCTGACCAATATTGTCGGCAACGCCATCAAATTCACCGCCAGCGGCTGGGTCAGCATCTCGGCCGCGGCGGTCTGCGCGGCCGGGGACAGGAAAATCGAGATCACGATCACGGATACCGGCATCGGCATTGACCGCACGCGCCAGAAAGAGATTTTTGACGAATTTGTCCAGGCCGACAGTTCGGTCGTCCGCCGTTTCGGCGGGTCCGGCCTTGGCCTGACGATCAGCCAGCGACTGCTCGAGGTGCTCGGCGGCGGCATTTCCTGCGAGAGCGAACCGGGCAAGGGCACCAGCTTTGTCATTACCCTGCCGTTGATCGAAGCCGACCCGCTCTCCGCCGGGTCCTCCTGCCACATTGACAAGAAACAGCAACCGGACAAGGTCGCCAGATACGCACGGATATTGGTTGCCGAAGATCATGATATCAACCGGGTGCTGATAACGGCACTTCTGAAGCAGCTCGGATATCATCCCGACATCGCCGAGGATGGCGCCGTAGCGATTGAAAAGATCGAGCAGGCGATCGACGACGAGGATCCCTATTCGATCATATTGATGGACCTGCAGATGCCAAATGTCGATGGCATGGAAGCGACCCGCAAGCTCCGCCGGCTGGGTGTCACCAACGAAGCGCTACCGATCATAGCCGTAACCGCCCATGCCTATCAGGAGGATATCAAGGCCTGCCACGCAGCCGGCATGCAGGATCATCTGGGCAAGCCGATCATCAAGGACGATCTGGGCAAAGTGTTGGAAAAATGGCTGCCGGTGCCGACGGAGGCGGAGCAGGTTCGGGTGTAGAGGGGCAAGCGCGGGATGATATATTCGGGTGTGGGGCGTTGAGTCTGGGCAGGCCTGTGAATAGCCTCCATTTCTTGACATGTACGCCTATTTGACGTACATAATGCGCTATCAGGAATAAGACAGAAGGCTTTTGCTTTGGGCTTCAAGGATAATAGCGATGTAGTTGATGAGCTTAGCTCTGCGCGGATGAGTTTTCGCACCAAGCCGCGCATCAAGAACACGATCAGCCAGGCTGCGGCACTGGCAGGCGTGGATGATTCCGCCTTTACGATGAGTGCCGCCTATCAGGCCGCTTTGATTACGATAGAGGCGCACGAACGCACCCGGCTGCAACCGGTCGATCATAGCGCTTTTTTCGAAGCACTGGATAACACGCCCGCACCGACCGATGCCCTGCGCGCCGCAGCCAGAAAACATCGCGACAGAGTGTCCGCCCGTTGACAGCAGGCCCCGATGCCGCGCGATATGTCATAGAGCCGTTTGATCCGGACAAACATGATCGGGCGGCTTTTTCCTGCGGGGTGGAGCAGGTTGATAACTATTTCAAAAAGACCGCCAACAAACTCCACAAAGCCGGAAATGTCCGCCTCTATGTGATGCGCACAGCCGAGGGCGCAATCATCGGTTTCTACGCCATCAACGCTCACGCCGTGGATTATACAGACTTGCCGAAAAAATATGCCCGAACCAGACCGGGCCACGGCAGCATCCCCGCCGCCTATATTTCCATGATCGGCCGGGACGAAAGGTTCAGGGGAGGCGGCTTTGGCGGAGACCTGCTGATCGACGCCCTGCTAAAGATTGCGCAGGCTGCCGATCATCTCGGGATAGCGATGGTGATGCTCGATGTGCTGGATTGCGGCGATCCCGAGCGCACCGAAAGACGAAAGGCGTTATATGAGAGTTATGGCTTCCGGGCGTTGGAGGCTGAGCGGTTACGGATGTTTTTGCCGATGGGGACTGTGCGGATGGTGATTGAGGAGGAATTGGGGCTGGTCTGAAGCGGTACTGCCTGGAATATTCAAAAGCGAATTCCGTTGTGAATTGAGTGAACTGTCACGTTAATTCGTCACCTTAATTCGATCTTCGGTGGGGCGGGGAACGTTAGCCCAAAACACCAATCGATCCACCTAGTGTCTGGAACGACATGTATTGCGATCTCATGGCGGAAAATTGCTCTTTTTGACAAGCTGTTTCCTTAAGGACGATAACCGCTGACTTAGTGGCAACCAATCTTCGGGCAGCATGGCAACGCCTGAAAACCGCTTTCCTACACCCGCCCCAATTCCCTATCTTCCCCACCGATCCCTCGACAAGCGCGGGGCTGGCTCTTTGCCAATCTGGATATGCGGATGTCCCTGTCGCTCGCCTGCATAGATCAAGCGCACTGGATTACGCGGCCATTTGAAAGGTCACACTCGGCTCCAGGCTGGCGACACGCAAAGGCAGAAAATCTGCGCCAGCGGGGCAAAGGTGACAGAAAACAAAAGCAGATGTTTCTGTAAACTTTGCCGTGAGCCACAAAAAGGGTCAGGCGCGCAGGAAGCGATAAAGGCACGAAGGCTTCGAGCAAGCACCCAATCGCTTTGCGGCTCCGCGCGAGGCCAATATATGGCAGATTCCTCCAGTAATCGTCGCTCCCCGCTTGCTATGCATTTTCAGGTCTGGAACGGGATATCCGGCCGACAAAATGCATGACCGCCGGTCGATTTCCAATTGCTGGCAATTGCGATTGCGACTAATCAAATCGACATGCAAAGAATTACCCAGCTGGATGCAATCGATCACGCACCGAAATTGCCGGAATGGACCACCCAGTTGCTTGTCGGAGTGGGGTGCACGCTGATTGCACTTCTGATGCGGTTTCTGGTCGATATGATCTACCCGGGGGCCGCGCCTTATGCGCTCAATGTCCCAGCCATGCTGATCGCCACATTGATTGGCCGTTTCCGCGCTGGCTTGCTTGTCCTGATACTGACATCCATCGTTACATGGTACGCGATTGTGCCGTTTCAGGGGAGCTTTACCTTCGCCAATATCTCTGACGGACCCCGCACGATAGTCAATATCGTGACCGGATTTCTGCTGATCGGTCTGACGGAGTTTGCCCGACGGAATGTTCGCGTTTTGCTGCACGAGCGGGAGGAGCGGATCGCAGAACGTGAAATGTTGCTGCGCGAGGTGGATCACCGGGTGAAGAACAACCTCGCAATCCTCACCAGCCTGCTGCGTCTCCAGCAGCATGAGACCGAAAATGAGGACGCCAAGCTTGCTCTGGAAAAACCGGCCGGCCGGGTACTCAGCTTGTCAAAAGCCTATGAAAACCTCCATTATGGCATCGATAATATTGCGGTCGTGCAATTCGACCAGTTTATCGAGCAGCTTTGTGAGGAGGTCGGCAACGCGCTGGCTCTGGAAGGCGGCATCGTGATCCGGATCGATACCATGGCCTGCAAATTGTCGCGCGACCGCGCATCGGCGATGGGGTTGCTCATTAATGAAGTCGTCACAAATGCGGTGAAACATGCGTTCAAGGGGCGCGAATCCGGCGTGATCGCGATCTCCCTCACCGGAGATGATGAGCAGGCGATATTATCTATCGAAGATGATGGCATCGGACTTCCCGAGGATGTGCGGGACGGTGCCCAGGGACGACGCTTCCTCGATGCCTTCGCCGCCACCGCCAAGGCCGGGCTTGAATGCGAAACAGGCAATGAAGGCACGCGCTATATAGCAACATTGCGCGACCTGCCTTGAATTTGGCGGGAAGCCCCGACAGCGGAAATCTCTGATCAAACCCCGAACTGGTGACCGGAATAAAGCTTTCCTACACTCAGTCCAATCCCCTATCTTCCCCAGCGGTTCCTCGACGCGCGCGGGACAGGCTCTTTGACAATCCGGATAAGCGGAAGACCCTGCCGCGCGCCCGCATAAATGAAGCGCATAGGATTGCGCGGCGATTTCAAAGGTTACACTAGGCGCAAGATTGTGGCCCAGCAAAGTCCGGAAATCTGCGGCTTTGGGGCAAAGGTCGCAGAAAACAAAAGCAGACGTCTGTGTAAAGTTTGCGGCGCGCCCCCAAAAATAGTCAGGCCCGCACAAAGACACACAGTCGCGAAGAGTTTAAAGAAGCCGCGCTATCGCTTTGCGGCTTCGTGTCTTCGTGTGAGTCCAATAAACGGCCCGATCAAAGTGACTGCGCGTTTGTTCGCGCAGCATCCAAAACAGGCTGTCCTACACCCGACTTCATGATCTAGTCTCTCGCCATGGAGTCGTTTCACGCGAACCTTTTATTTTCGGTAATCCAGCGGCGGATCGCGGTCGCCGAGCAGCGACTTATATTGATAATCCGGTCCCCGCGCCTTGTCGAACTCGGCCTTGGCCTCGGCGCGCAGTTCGGGGTTGGTGTACAGTTCGATCGCTGCCAGGGTCAGCGTTTTGGCCGCGACCTGGGTGCCCTTGAAGCCGATCGACATACCGCTCGCCGCAGACGATTGCCAGCTATGCGCCGAGGTACCCGGCACCCATGTCGCTGTGCGCAGGCCGACGGTTGGCGTGGCATAGGAAACATCACCGACATCGGTCGAGCCATAGCCGAGCGATACGTCATAGGGCTGTACCTCTTCCTGACTACCAAGCGGCAGGCCGGGTTTTGCGAAGCTGGCATAGATGCCTTCGGCAAATTGCTGCTCAGCGGGCGTATAGGTGACGCCGCCGACCTGACGCAATTTGGCGTCCATCATCTTCGCCAGCGGCTCGTTGACGAGCAGCGGATTATTGCCGTGAATCACTTCCCAGTCGACTTTGGTGCCGGTGCCCATCGCTGCGCCGCGCGCCGCATCCTCGAGCCGCGCCCAGATGGCATCAACTTCGGCCGGATCGGGGTGGCGGACATAGTAAAAGACCTCGGCAAAGTCGGGCACGACATTGGGAGCGGTGCCGCCTTCGGTGATCACATAATGGATCCGGCTTTGCTGCGGTATATGCTCGCGCATCATGTTGATCATCATGTTGAAGGATTCAACGCCGTCGAGCGCCGAGCGGGCCTTTTCCGGGGCGCCGGCGGCATGGGCGGAGACGCCCCGGAAACGGAATTTCGCCGAACGGTTGGCCAGCGTCGTGCGGGCGGCTGCGGAATTTTCATCAGCGGCATGCCAGTGCAGCGCGATGTCGACATCGTTGAACAAACCGGCGCGGACCATATAGACCTTGCCGCTGCCGCCTTCTTCGGCCGGTGTGCCATAGAGCCGCACGCGTCCCGGCGTGCCGCTCTGCTTCAGCCATTTGCTGATTGCAATCGCGGCTTCCAGCGATCCGGCGGCGAACAGATTGTGGCCGCAGGCATGGGCAGCCCCTTTGCCCTCGATCGGCGTGCGGGTGGCGAGGGCGTCCTGGTTGATGCCCGGCAGCGCGTCATATTCTGCCAAGATCCCGATCACCGGTCCACCGGTGCCAAATTCGGCGGTGAAGGCGGTCGGGATGTCTGCGACGCCAGAGTCGATCTTGAAACCGTTGGCTTTCAGCGTCTGCTTGAGCAGATCGCTGGATTTCTGCTCCTGATAGCCGACTTCCGCCCATTCCCATAATTGGCGCGCCGTTTTTGCGGATTCTCCGGAACGGGCATCGATCAGGGCCGATATTTCCGCCATCATATCATTTTGCTGGGCCTGCGTGGCTGCAGGAAGAGTCGCAAGGGCGAGCGTTACGGCATATCGGATCATGTAAACCTCATAAGACTAGCAAATTGGGTAGAGGATTGCACAAGCGGCAGGAGGGGGCAACAGGCTTGTGGTTCCACTTTTTGCACGTGTTTTCCGGTCAATTGCAAAAATGCAACTCGCAGGTGCAGCATTTCATATTGCAACTTAATTTCGCTCGGTCATAGTCGCCCAACTATTTTCAAACTAAATGGAGTAACACCATGCGTAAACTAACCTCCCTGATCCTCGCGGCAACCGCGCTGTCCTTCACCGTTCCAGCAGCTTCCGCTGCCGAAGCAGAGCGCAACGACCGCCTGTTCGATGCCACTGGCGCGAGCGTCGCTAAAGTGAACCGGGTCCTGGACTCTGGCGATCTTCTGGTCATCTACAAGGGCAAAGTACGGCGGATCGAAGCTTCGACCCTGTCCAACACCGAGGGCAAGCTGGTCACCAGCCTGACCAAGACGGAAATCCGTCGCCTCGACTAGGCACATCGTTGCTTGATACAAATCTGCAGTGATCATCGCTGCCAGAAAAAGCCGGTGCTTCCCCTCAAGCGCCGGCTTTTTTGATGCCCCCAGCGGCGATCAGGTCTTCCGGACGATTGATGTTGATGAATGGCCGATCGTCGGACCAAGCCACTGATATCGCGTTACATTCTCGGGCGAGCCATTGCAGCGACGGCGCTCGTTCGCCGGGTTGATAGGTGGCCCGGACGGCATTGACGATATCGCAGCGCCAGTAAGCAAAGGTCGGATGGACGCGCTGCTGGTCCCGCGCCACGGCGCAACTGCCGCTCGCCGATAGCCGGTCGATCAGGTCCACGGGTGCATGAGGCGCGTCGACCGGGACCGTAACAAAGCCTTCGATCGCGGGCTCCATCTCCAGCAGACTGGCGGCGACCGAGAAGATGCCGCCGACCGGACCATCCGGCGCATCCGGGTCATCGTTGATGATCGCCAGGCCGGTCCCGTAATCTTCCCGCGCCGAGAGCAAAATCCGGTCTGCTGTGCCGGCATATCTGTCGATCAGTCGGTCAATCAGTCGTTGTCCTTCAAAGCTGATAACCGTCTTGTCGCTGCCCATGCGGATCGACTGGCCGCCGGCAAGAATGACGAGGCAGGAAGACGAGGGCTTGATCATCTGTGTATCGGTGTGAAGCATGTCGCTTCAATCTGGACTCAGCTGCCCACTCTGTCCAGCAATTCCCCGATCAGGTCTCTGGGTTCCGTATCGGCTGGCCGTTCCTGAACGGCGGATTGGCCAAGCTCCGCTTTCAGCCTGTGGTCAAACAGCGGGCGACTGGGCCGTCTGCTGCTATGCTTCGGTTTGGAAGATGCCCATTGCCGGCTGGCTTTTTTGGATGGTTTCGCGGGATAGATGAAGCCATTGACTGGAAAGGCCGTTGTCCCAAGCTTGCCGATCGGCGCATACCAGATGCGGACCTTGCTCCAGTCATTGTCCTCCGAAACATCCTTGGCGGCGACACGGCGCTCGATCTGGCCGCGCCGGCCATTGATCGGCGACCAGTTGGCATGGCTGATCAGGATCGTGCGGTCATCGACAATTTCGCGAACCACTGCGACATGTCCCAGCCTCATTGATCCATGGCTGGGCAGGGACAGGACTGCACCCTCCGCGGGCATAGTTCCGCGCTGGTAGCTTCCGTCCGCCTGATCCCACCAGCTATGGGCGTCGCCGTAAATGGTTATGCCGCTGAGCTCGCGGGCAAAAGGAACGCATTGCAAATAGTCATTCGCGTGCGCCGGAGCGGGCATCATGATCGCCTGCAATACCAGCAGCATGGGAATGATCGCGTTGCGAAGAGTGATCAGTATGTTTTTGAGAGCGGTTGCGTTCATCCCAATGGACATAGAGGCATGGCGGAAAGTCCAAGCTAATGATCATCGTGAATCAGTCGTAAACCATATTCCATCAGCTCGAGACTCTACCTCGGCGTGACAGTGCCGTCCGAGACTTCGAAATGCAGCGCGTCTTCCGGTATGTCTCGGAATAGCTCCGGTTCTGTGCCAGTCAGCCAGACTTGCCCGCCACGCTCTGCCAGCTTGCCGAACAAAGCTGCTCTGCGCTGTGGATCCAGATGGGCTGCGACTTCATCGAGCAACAATATCGGCCGGCTGTCGCGCCGCTCTGCAATCAAATCCGCGTGCGCCAGGATGATCGAGAAAAGCAACGCTTTCTGTTCGCCGGTCGAGCATTTCTCGGCTGGCTGCTGCTTCGCCGAATGAAAGACGTTGAGGTCGGTTCGATGAGGTCCCCGTATGGTTCGACCGGCTGCGCGGTCGGCGGACCGGTTTTGTTGCAGCATCCGTTGAAGTTGCTCCTCACCGTGCAACTGCCCGTCGGCGAGTTCTACCGTCGGTGTGGCGAATATCTGGCTATCTGATTGCCGAAGCCGCTGGTTCAATGCGGATACCATCCGGTTGCGGGCTTCCGCGACGAGCGAGCCAAATTGTGCCAGTTGCACATCCAAGCCGTCGATCCAGTCCTTGTCCGCCGAATATGTATCGGCGAGAAGCCGGTTGCGTTCGCGCCGGGCGGCTTCGTAGCGGGCGCAGTTCCGGGCATGGGCGGGCTCCAGCGCTGTCACCAGCCGGTCGAGAAAATTGCGGCGCCCTGCCGCGCCCTCTGTAAAAAGCCGGTCCATCGCGGGCGTCAGCCACAATATCGAAAGCCATTCCCCCAGATCGTTGGTCGGGACCGCTGCCTCGTTGATCCGGGTTTTGCGCCGTTCGGGCGCATCTATGCTGGTGCCGCTTCCCAGATGAACATCATCCAGTTGCGCGGCGACGGCGAAATCGCCGGGGCCTTTCTGGCTGGCGATATCGCGGAGCGAAGCGCGGCGGAGGCCGCGGCCTGGCGCGAGCAGCGATACCGCTTCCAGAATATTGGTCTTGCCCGCACCGTTGGCCCCGCTGAACACCATGAACCCCGGGGCGGCATTCAGACGCAATTGCGGATAGTTGCGAAAGTTGTGCAGAGTGAGCTGTGACAAGGTCATGACAGGACTGGTCACTAGCTTTCGGCAACTGGGATGAGAAGCAAATTCGGCGCTGGTATATGTTCTACCCCGGTCCGTGGAAGCTGTTGACCAATATTTGGGAAAAATAACCAAATATCGGTTTAAGAGAACTTCTTATGTGGAGTGAAAATTAAATAAGGCATTGAAATATAAATGAATATATAAACTGGCACGGCTCATGCAAAGTATCAGACATCTTCGCAACGATGCGAAAACAGTTTCAAGCCGAAAGGAAATCAAAATGTTCTCGAATGTCTCCAGCAACATCTCCGCCGCCGTAGCCGCGATCTTCTCTGCCGCCATATTTGTGGGCGCCAGTGTCGGCCCCGCAGTCAGCAACGCCGCTTCGGTCGTCGCTTAAGTTCAATTCAACCCAGGAAAGCACAGTCCATGTCACTCAATCTTCAGAATTCTTTCTCCGCTGCATTTGCCGCAGCCGTTTCAGCCGCCCTGTTTGTCGGTGCCAGCATTTTGCCTGCCATTAACAATGCATCATCGGTGATGATCTGATGGCCAGCAAAAACAAGAGCTCAGAATCCGCATCCGGCAGTTGGCCGGAGCCCGTCTCGTCCAGAAAAGGAAGCAAACAACCCATGAAAAATAAACTGAAACTCGACAAAGCCAATGGCAAGCTGATGGGCGTCTGCTCCGGACTGGCCAACTGGAGTGGAATGGACGCCAATCTGCTGCGTATCATATTCGTTCTCGCAACGATATTTGGCTTTGGTTCCGCAATTATAATCTATCTGGCGATCGGTCTGATTGTCGACTGATCTCGACATCAAGTCGTTACTAGATGATATAACATACGGAAAATATTGTATAAAGATGATAGACCGCTCTGACTAATCCGTGTAATCGAAAATTTGAACATTCGCATTGCAATAGTCGGAGCGCCGATGTCCGCAGGTCATCATCACAATCACGGCCATGTTGTCCATAGCCATCACGACCGCCACGGCGCGCATGGCCATATGCCGACCAATTTCAGCCGTGCCTTCGCACTCGGAATTTCCCTCAACATCATATATATTGTCGTAGAGGTTATATTCGGCCTACTGGCCGGATCCATGGCACTATTGGCTGATGCCGGTCATAATCTGTCTGATGTTCTCGGGCTAGCCGTTGCCTGGGCTGGCGCGGAGCTGTCCAAACGGCCTCCCAGCAAGCGATTTACCTACGGCCTCGGCGGATCATCGATTTTGGCTGCTTTGCTTAACGGGCTTTTCCTGTTGGTCGCTTGCGGCGCCATCGCCTGGGAGGCGATTGAACGATTCAGCGCACCCAGCCCGGTCGCGTCGACCACAGTCATCATTGTCGCCTCGCTCGGCATTGTCATCAATTTCGGCACCGCCATGCTTTTCGTGAGCGGACAGAAAGAAGACATCAATATTCGCGGTGCCTTTCTGCATATGATGGCCGATGCCGGCGTGTCGGCGGGCGTGGTGATTGGCGGCATCGCGATCTATTTCAGTGGCCTGATCTGGATTGATCCGTTGATAAGCCTGCTGATCGTTGCGTTGATCTTCTGGAGCACATGGGGGCTGTTGTCCGAAGCCGTGCGCATGTCACTGGCGGGGGTGCCGCGGGACATCGATGTCGAGGAAGTGATGGCATATCTTGCTTCATTGCCCGGCGTCCAGACCGTGCACGATCTGCACATATGGCCGATGAGCACGAGCGAGACAGCGATGACCGCGCATCTGGTTTTGCCAGAGGGACATCCGGGTAAAGGTTTTCTGGCCTCCGTTCAGAAAGAGCTGAACACGCTTTTCTCCATTCACCATATCACCATCCAGATCGAACTTGAGGATGAAGAAGCTGATCTGTGCCAGACGGACTGTAGCGGTCAACATTGAGGCGAGCCCGAATGTCTGTTGCAGGCAATCGAGACATCAAGCGACATTGGCGATTGCACCAACGGACATCTTTCGTTGCGCAGCCGGAAAATAGACTTATGGTCTTCTGGCAAACGCGGCGCTCAATCCCGCGAGAGGGAGGATGTGTGCACGACGAGATTAAACCGAACTGGTTGTCGGAAATTGTTCGTCGATTTTCTGTCTTCATGTTTACAATAAACGGATGGTCTGCCGTTCAGGAAAATCCGCCACCAAGAAAAGCTGTCATCATTGCCGCGCCCCATACCAGTAACTGGGACTTTCTCTATTTTTTCGGGCTGATCAATAAGCTTAAGATCAAATCCTACTGGATCGGAAAAGACACGTTATTCAAACCACCCTGGGGCGATATGATGCGTCGCCTGGGCGGTATTCCGGTGAACAGGTCAAAATCGCAGAATATGGTAGACGCGATGGTCAAAGAATTCGAGCGGCGCGATGATTTTTTGCTGACGATCCCGCCCGAGGGTACGCGCGGTAGCGTTAAGGAATGGCGGACAGGCTTTTATTATATCGCGCTCAAGGCAAAGGTACCGTTGATCATCGGTTTGATGGACTATTCGAAACGCACCGGTGGATTGGGTCCATCCTTCATGCCTTCCGGAAACTACAAGGATGACATGCAGAAGCTCAGCGACTTCTATTATAGCGTGACACCTAAATATCCCGACAAAGCGATGCGCGATATTGTGTCGACCGAACCTGGTTCAGCCGGTGACAAACATGATAAAGGAGAGGCCCGTTGAACGTGCTCGCAGCACTCGGACTGAATTTCGGCTTGTTGGTCGCCATCATGATCATCCTGTGGTTGATTTCAATACGTATCCGGGACGTATCCTTCATCGACGCCTTCTGGGCCTACGGCATGGCTGTTATGGCCAGCGCGTCTTTCATGCAGACCAAAAACCCCGGATCACTGGCTTACACGATCTGGGCACTCACTGCACTTTGGGGTATCAGGCTGGGAACGCATCTGTTCCTGCGCTGGCGGAAGGAAGGCGTCGACCCTCGCTATAAAAAGATTATGGGTCGCGCGATGGAGAAGCAGGGCATGAGCTTCGCAAAAGCGGCTCTGCTCAAGGCCTGGGCGATGCAAATCCCTTTGCTGTTCATCGTCTGCTTGCCGGCCCAGCTTGGTATATTGCTGGCGGGTAACGATAGCCTGTCATATATTTCCGTCATCGGTGCTGTGATTGCCGTGATCGGCATCGGTTTTGAAACCATAGGCGATATGCAGCTCAAGGCTTTCAAGGCCAATCCGGCCAGCAAGGGGAAGGTGCTGGATAGCGGGTTGTGGAAATATACCCGCCACCCCAATTATTTTGGAGATTTCTGCGCCTGGTGGGGGATCTGGCTGGTCGCGGCGCCGATGGGCTGGCCCGTCTGGTTCGCCGCAATAGGCCCGTTGTTCCTGAGCTTCACCCTGATGAAATGGAGCGGAGCCCCTTTGCTGGAGAAAAGCCTGAAACAGAACCGTCCCGATTATGTCGATTATATCGAGCGGACGTCCGGCTTCTTTCCGATGCCCCCCAGAAAAAAGTGAAGCTCAGGCGGCTTCTTTGAGCAGCTTGTTTTCGATAATATTAGCAAAAACATCGGTCTCCTGGGCGCCGGGCACCATGAACTTCTTGTTGAAGATAAAGGCCGGTACGCCGGTAATGAACCGATCCTGCCACTCCGCTTCCGTCGCTCGTACTTCTTCGGCAAACAGGTTGGTGCTGAGCAGGTCACGGGCGCGTTTTTCGTCCAGACCGACCGACGCTGCTACGGATACCAGGGTGTCATGATCGCTGACATCCTTGCCGTCGGTGAAATGCGCTTTGAACAAAGCCAGTTTCAGAGCGGTCTGCTTGCCGGTCTCTCCGGCCCAGTGGAGCAAGCGGTGGGCGTCAAATGTGTTCACCATCCGCATCTTGTCACCATAGCTGAATTCAAAATCCAGCTCGCTACCGGCGTTACGCAGGCGCTCTCTATTGGCTTTGCTCTGCTCGGGCGTAGCGCCATATTTTTGTGCCATATGCTCGCTGATGTCCTGGCCTTCCGGCGGCATGGAAGGATTTAGTTCAAAGGCATGCCAAGCCAGTTCAAAACGGGCCTTCCCTTCGAATTGCTGCATAGCTTTTTCAAGCTTCTTATATCCGATGATACACCATGGGCAGACAACATCGGAGACGATGTCGACAGTGATGACAGGTATATCGGACATGGGAATTTCCTTGATTATTTTCAGGCTTTCTCAAGCGTGCACTGCAGTGGATGCTCGTTTTTCCGGGCAAAATCCATTACTTGCGTGACTTTGGTTTCCGCGACTTCATAGCTGAACGTCCCGCAGACCCCGACGCCTTTCTGGTGGACATGCAACATGACGCGCGTGGCTTCATCAATGTCCATGTTGAAAAATCGCTTCAACACCAGGACGACAAATTCCATCGGCGTATAGTCGTCGTTGAGGATCAGGACCTTATAGGGGCTGGGTTTCTTGGTCTTGGCCCGGGTCTTGGTGGCGATGCCGAGATTTGTGTCGTCATCGTCGTCACCGGAGCCTTTGTCCGCATCGTCGCCCATGACCGGCTGGTTGCCGGCAGGGATTTGCCGATTGAATTTATGGAAGGGGGAAAGAATCTGCTGGTTCATCATTAGCCTCAGGATATGGTATTTTTACCCTCGAGGGCAAGTGGCGGATTGATAGTTTCGAAAGCTTTTGCGGTGACCCGTGTCGATAATGCACAAATAAAAAGGGCCGCTCCAGCGGAACGGCCCTTTTTGATCGGTTGAAAAAGCGGCTTAAGCGGCTGCTTTCAGTTCCTTGCGGATTTCGCTAACGCGATCAGCAATCGGCTGATAGGCTTTGCCAGCGAGCTTGACGACAGCATCGGCATTGTTCGAAGTCTGGTCCATCACCCGGTCCAGGCCGCTGCGTACATAGTCAGCCTGCTTTGCGAACATGTCTTTCGGCGTCGCGACGCTGAACAGGCCCTGCAGTGCGCGGCTGGCTTCAACAAAATTCTCGCGGGTATATTCGACATTGGTCTTGCCGATTTCCTGAGCGCCCTTCGCAGCTATTTTACCGCTTTCGAGCAGGGTTTCAACATTTTCGCGGTTGAATTCAACAGCATTCTTCGAAAGTTCAACAGCGCGTTCGGCAGCGGCTTTGGCGCGGGTCTGCGCGTCGGCGGTCAGCTTTTCAAAGCGCGAGCCCATCTGTTCAGCAGTTTTCTTGGCGGTGTTGGCAGCCTTGGTGTTGGCGGCTTTGGTGTTCTTCACAACGCGTTTGGTTGCGGTGGTTTTGGTGGTAGCCATTTTCTTGGTTCCTTTGGTCGTTTTGTTCAATGTGGTTTTGGCAGCTGGCTTCGCAGCGACTTTACGCTTCGCTGCGGCCTTCTTTGCTGCCGGCTTGGTTGCTGCGGTTTTTTTGACAGCAGGCTTTGCCGCTGTTGCCGGTTTAGCAGCGGGAGCCACCGGCTTTTTGGTTTCTGTCACTACCGGAGCTTGTTCAGCTGCAGCTTTCTCGACGGTCGCGGTTTTTGCAGCCGGTTTGTCGGAAATATTGGTCGCGGAGGCCGCTGCAGCATAAGCCGCATCAGCAGAAAGCGAGCCGGTTACTTTTCCTGCCGGGGCAGAGGATGTTTCGTTTTTCGTATCAGCCATCGGTTATCTCACTTCTATGTTGCAGTGCACAAATAGGGTATCAGGCTATCGATGTCAAGAAAAATGGTGCAGTGCACAATAAGCTGTTCTATGACGCATAAGTCGCTGGAATATAGTTCTTTTTGGCGATTGTACCTTTTGTCCCACCGATAGTTCTCTGACCTTTGCCATACGTGCTATGGTGCATCGCACCAGTTTTCCGTGTTTCCCTGCTGCATCTGTTGTAACAGCTGTTCAATGATGATCGAAAGTCCCCCATGTCTATATTGAAATCTATCGCCACCGCGGTTCCCGATCATCGGATCAGTCAGGCTGAAGTGCTGGCGGTGCTGGCAAAGGCCAGGGGAGCGGCACTTCCGGCCCGGCTGGAACAGATACTCGGCAATAGCGGGATTGATCAGCGCTATCTTGCCTGCGAGGCGGATTATTATCTGGAGCCGCGCAGCTGGACCGGCCGGGCGGCTATCTATGATCAGGTCGGTATGCGACTGGCGCACAAGGCGGCCGGGGATGCGCTGGACAGGGCAGCGCTCGCACCTTCCGACATTGATGCGATTGTGATGATCTCGACCACCGGCACGATGACGCCCTCTATTCCCAGCCGGATGATCGAGGCGATGGGTTTCAAGCCGTCGACCCAGACTATTCCGGTGTTCGGCTATGGTTGCGCCGGCAGCGTGCTCGGGCTGCGGCTGGCCAATGATCTGGCGGACGCGGGTGAGGGCCAGAATGTGCTGATGATCTCGCTCGAATTGTGCAGCCTGTCTTATGATTATAGCCAGTTCGACAAGAAGAACATGATCGCCACCGCGCTGTTTGCCGATGGCTGTGCGGCCGCTGTACTCAGCGGCAAGACGGGGCAGGCCGGTTCGCCCAGCTTCCGCGCCTTTGATCAGAAGACCTGGCCCGATACCCGTGACATGATGGGCTGGGATATCGGTACCACCGGCTTTGATCTGGTGCTGGCGCGGGATATTCCGACTTTCGTGACCAGGGATTTCGCGCCCTTTTGCGATGCCTTTCTGAAAGCGCAGGGCCTGGAAATGTCCGATCTCGCCGAACCCGCCTGCCATCCCGGCGGCGGCAGGGTGGTGGAAGCTTTGGAAGCCTATTTCGCGCCGGCCATTGCCGGTATCCCTGTCACTCGCGAAGTCCTGCGTCAGCATGGCAACATGTCCTCGCCGACGGTGCTGTTCGTGCTCGAGCAGCTGCTCGAGGATAAGCCCGACAAGCCGATCCTGTTAACTGCGCTCGGTCCGGGTTTTACCGCGGCGCTCGGTATCCTCGATCCGCAGGGTGCCGCATGACCGATCCGCTTGGCGCCATATTCACGGCCAGCCCGACACTGGTGACCTGGGTGCTGGTCTATATCGTGGTTCAGCGGCTGGGCGAACTGGTCCACGCCAATCGCAATACCAAGCGGCTGCTCGGCGAGGGCGGGGTGGAGCATGGTGCGGACCATTATCATTATTTCATTTTTCTCCATAGCGCCTGGATTGCGATAATTGCCTTGCTGGTCGACCCGCTGCACATGATCCATCCGGCGATGCTGGCGCTGTTCGTCGGCACGCAAGTTTTGCGCATCTGGACGCTGGCGAGCATTGGCCGCTGGTGGACAACCAGGATCATTTCGGCGCCGCATTTCGACCGGATCAAACGCGGGCCGTATAAATATTTCAGCCATCCCAATTATCTCGTTGTCATACTCGAGATCGCGATTGTGCCGCTGATGCTCGGCCTGCCATGGGTGGCTCTGGTCTTCTCTATCCTCAACGCGATCCTGCTGCGCCACCGGATCAGTGTCGAAAATAAGGTGCTCGGCGAGCGCGGCTAATCCAAAGTTTGTCAAAGTTAGGGCCAATGACGGCTTCGATCCGACTTAAGACAATGTCTGAACTGAGCCCGCTAAGCTATAAAACAATTCCCTAGGGGTGGATTGAACTTTACAAACTTTACAGTGTTAAGAGAACTGGAAATCTGCGGCCTGCGGCTGGGGCCGTTGGATATGGGGCGGCCAAAACCAAGCCGGCTCAAAATGTCAAAGAACCAGTGTGGAATTTATCAAAATCCGGCGATGTAGGAAAGCGATTTGTTATCGCGGCCAGATAATGCTGACCAGCAAGCCATGTTGAGCTTGCAGATTTACCGCCTATAAGAGCCACCAGCCTCGGGGAGTGAATGTGTGTCGATATTTGCCAAGATCATGGTTGCGCTGGTTGCGATTTTGCATCTTTATATTGCCTGGTTCGGGATATTTGCCTGGCAGGCGCAGGGACCGGCAACCTTTCCCGACCTCCCGGCCAGCCTGTTCGAACCGACTACCGCCATGGCCGCCAATCAGGGCGTCTATAATCTCTGTATTGCTGCGGGTCTGATCTGGTCGCTGTTCATTCGCGAAGCGGAATGGCAGCGCAAGGTCGCGAGTGGCTTCCTGCTGTTCGTGGTCGCCGCGGGCATTTTCGGTGCCTGGCGCGTGTCGCCGGATATCGCGCTGGTACAGGCGGGACCGGCGGTGATCGGGCTGCTGTTGCTGTGGTTGCCTTTGAGCCGGATGCGGCGGTGAGCCGCTTCCCGTCATCCTGAACTCGTTTCAGGACCTCTTGAGATCGCGCGCTGCCGCCCGAGGTCCTGAAACGAGTTCAGGATGACGAGTGATCCCCCGAGCGCGCCGTCTAGCCGAGAGATTTCCTCGACAGCGCCGTCAGTCCAAGAACGATAGCCGCCGCTGCCACGGCTGCGATCACCAGCGTCATCGCGGAACCCAGATTGGCCACTGCGATGCCGAAAAAACCCCAGGACACGGCAATGGCATAGGGCCATGATTGAAGGCGAAGGGCATTATAGCCGGCGAAGCCGGTCGCCAAAATGAGTGCAATCACCGCTGCGGTAAATTCACCGACAAAACCATATCCGGCAAGCAGCAGTCCGATGGACAGGAACGAGGCAACAGACAGCCAGCCCGCATAAAGCGCGAGTGGCCATTTGGCGATCCAGGCGGGTGATGCATTTCCGGAGCGATATAATGCCACCAGCGCGGCGATCAGCATGATCCATATAAGGATGGTTGCCCAGATCGGCGAAACCAGCGCGACGGGCAGCCAGATTGTGCCAACTGCCAGAGACAGCGCCAGTGCAATGCGCCCTCTGTCCCATTCCGCGTCCTGTCTGAACTTGAAGGCGCCGAAAGCCGCGTGGGCGACCAGCCACAAGTAGATCGGACCCCAGATACTGAAGGCCCAGCCGATTGGTTGAACCGGCGGATTGTTCTGGGGGATCGGATATCGGTCCGGGTCAATCCCGCCAAATTCCGGCGACAGAAAAGGCGCAATGGCAAAGGCCAGTGCTACGATGAGGACGATGATGGCTTTCATGAATATTGTTTCCCGATGTTCGCTGGACAGGCCATAGAATGACAAACCGGTTGTCGCAGTACGTGTTTGTGGACAGGTACGCTTGGTGCATCACGGCCATTCCTCATCCTGATGAAACCGGGGATGACGGCATTGGTTGCAAAATTCCCGATTCAGTCAAGCCGGTAACAATAACCCCGGCGAAGGCAGAGACCTTCACCGGGATTATGTTCTAATGTGGTTCGACATGTGCCGGACCGATAGCGCTCTGGTCTCCTAACGGGAGATCAGACGAGACGAAGCCCGACAAGAATCAGAGCCTGTCTTCTAGAATTTCGCGCTGGCCTGAATGCCATAGAACCTTGGCTCCGCCGGAATGAAGGTCGGATAGCCGAACGCGCCGCCGGTGTTGCCGGCATCAAGCAGATAATCCTTATTGGTCAGATTCCGGACAAAGGCGGACAGTTCGAACCGGTTTTCGGCAAAACTGACACCACCCTTGGCATTTACCAGCGTGACCGCGCCCTGAGAGATGTCCGGCCGATTGGTGGTTTCGAAGAAGATCCGGCTGCGATGGGTGACGCTGGGCGTCAGGAACAGTCGCATGCCGTTGCCCAGCGGCGCATCGATCGTGAAACCGCCGGCGGCTTGCCATTCCGGCTGCAGACGAAAGCGGTTGCCGGCATAGATGCCATTTTCCGGCTTGTCGTCGATGCCGCCGTCGATCCAGCCGACATTGCCGAACACGGTCAGCCAGTCGGTCGGCCGTATCTGCAGCTCTGCCTCGACGCCCAGGTTGCTGGCCGAGCCAGCGCTTTCGGTGACCGTCGAGCCGACCGGCTGGCCGGAGGGATCATTCGGATCGGAAATGACGCGGGAGACCTGGAAGTCGCTGTATTTCTGATAATAGACGCCCAGCGAGCCCGAGACGATGCCGGACGAGCCCTTGATACCGCCTTCGAAGTTCCAAACGACTTCCTCCGGAATGACGCTGCTCGATGTTGCGTTCTGGTTGACGGTCGGCGAGCGGCGGCCCTTCGAGACGGTGGCATAGACGTTGATGTCGTCGGACAGGCGATACAGCGCATTGAAGCGCGGCAGCACGGCAGCAAAGCTGTCTTCCGACCACAAGGTTCCGTTGGTCGTCGTCTGGCCGGGGATCAGGGAACCGCCGGTAATCACACTGGCGGGCGCGACGGCATTATAGCCCGATTTGCGCTTCTCAATCAGCCCGCGCACGCCAGCGGTCAGTTCGAAGCTTGGGCTCACCGTCCAGCGTACATCGCCGAATACGGAATAGCTGTCGTTGACGCCGAGGTTCGTGAACTCCGAGCTGTAGGGGAGCACCGTGGCGAGGCCGCCGGTCAGGATCGCCGTGGCACCGGCAGCGGCAACGCTGCCGTCGGCGGCGATGCAGCCGAGGCCGGGGATCAGGTTGGCGCTGCATTGCAGGAACGTGCCTTCTTCACTGGAGAAGGGTATGCGCTGGAAATTGTCCTCATGAAAATAGTTCCAGCCGAATGAAGCGCGGACATTGTCGTCCTGATAGGCGAAGCGCGATTCATGGCTGATCTGCCAGCCTTGGGAATCCTCGGTAAACTCGAGATACCACGCAGCCGAGCCGTCGGCGTCGAACACTTCCTGGCTGTCGAACTTGCGATAGCCGTTCACCGTGGTGAAGTTCCAGCCATCGGCAAAATCATAGCTGGCGGTGAGATTGCCATCATAGACCTCGCGGCGGAGGCCGAGATCATCGCTGCCAAGGACTGCTGCCGAAATTCCGGCTGGCGCGCCCGACAGGTTGGCGGGGCCGAACTTGTTGGCCGGGCCGTCAGAGGTCGGGAAATTGCCCGAGATAAAGGGGGTGCCGCTATTGCGTTGTTGGTCATAGGTGCCGATCAGGTCGATGGTCAGCGCGTCGCTGGGGGTAAAGCGCAGCGAACCGCGCAGCCCGAGCTGGTCTTGGGCATAGAGATCGCCCTGCCGGTCCGACAGATTTTCGATATAGCCGTCGCGCTTCTTCCATTCACCAGCGACGCGCGCAGCGATCACATCATTGCCAACGTTGATATGGCCGCCAACTATACGCGAATTATAATTGCCGATACCGGCGGTCAGTTCGCCCGAGACGCCGGGTTCCGGCTTGGCGGAGACGATGCTGATCGCGCCAACCGCCGAGGCGGTGCCGAACAGGGTTGCCTGCGGTCCCTTGACCACTTCGATACGATCCACGTCATAGATCGCCTGATAGGAGCCGCGCGAACGCGAAATATCGATACCGTTATAATAGAGGGTAACGCGCGCCGCCTGCTGTGACGAGCCGCTGTCGGAGGTGATGCCGCGGATCACGATGCCGGGGTTGTTGGCGCTCTGCTCCTGAATGTTCAGGCCGGGAACATAGTTAGACAGTTCGTCGAGATCGGATACGCCCAGGCGCTCCATCTGCTGGCTCGAAATGGCCGAAATGGTGATTGGCACGTCAGTGGATTTCTGCTCGAATTTCTGGGCGGTGACGATGATGACATCGCCGTCGCTTTCTTCTGCAACATCATCGGTGCTTGTCTGCGCCATGGCAGGCGCGGTTGCAGCGATAAACAGAGCCGATCCGAGCGCGATCAAAGAAGGGCGGGACAGGGCGTCGAGAGAATATTTTGTCATGGAAGCTTTCAGCCTTTTTATGTGCGACACGAGAACGGATGGTGCAGTGCAGCAAAGCTGTGACAGGTTGACGGTCACCGGATGACGTTTTGGAGAATTTTGTGCGACTCCATTGTGACAAGGGCGCAATGGCGGGGAGCAATAATCGTCATCCTGAACTCGTTTCAGGACCCCTCGAGATCGCGCACTGACGCACGAGGTCCTGAAACGAGTTCAGGATGACGAGGGGGCGTATTGCCGCCCCGACGATAACTCTCGCAAGCAACCTTTTCCGGATTTCCGCGTTGATTACCCGAACTTAAAAAAGGACATGAATATGGGTAACCTGAATTTTCCGGAAGAAACATTTGTCGTCGTCGCCACCGGCAGGGAGGCCAAGACCTTCTATGTCAGGAGCGGTTCGCTCGAGCATGACGGCGACTGGACGCCTGGCGATCTCGCCGATCAGGGCCCTGCCGGAAAATCACCGTCCGAACAGTCGCCGCGCGAAAGCATGGAGGCGACTTTCTCGAAAATCATCGCGGAAAAACTTTACGATCTTGCGCACAAGGGTGCCTATGAGCGGCTGATCCTGGTCGCCGATCCCGACTCGCTGGGCGAAATCCGGCCGCTGCTGCATCAGGAAGTGAGTGACAAGATCGTGCTGGAACAGGCGAAGACGCTGATCAACAGCCCGGTTGCGGACATCGAGAAGTCGCTGGCGCAATAGCGGCTGCGTCATTCTGACAAATTACTCGTCATCCTGAATAACTACCCGTCATCCTGAACTCGTTTCAGGACCCCTAGAGATCACGCGCTGCCGCCCGAGGTTCTGAAATAAATTCAGGATGACGAGGGAGGGCGGCGCGCGGGCCTCAGGCCAACCTGTCCCCTCAATAGCAACGCCGGCTCCCCCGCCACACCCAACAGAAAATTTGCGCCCGATCCAAATTAGGGTTATCACCCTAAAAACGACGAGTCGTGCAAAATCTCTGGAGGGGGAAGACTATGGCAACGGTATTGGAAGCAACAAAGGCCGCGATCGAACCGATCGACGTTTCGCTGGCGGAACTCTATGCGGAGGATCGCTGGCAGGAGCCGTTCCGCAAATTGCGCGCCGAAGCGCCGATCCAATATGTGCCGGATTCCAAATTCGGGCCCTATTGGTCGGTCTCCACCTACAAACCGATCGTCAATGTCGAGGCGCTGCCGAAGATTTTCTCGTCATCTTATGAATATGGCGGCATTTCGATTGCTTTCTATACCGACCGCCTGCTGCCGGACGAATTTCGCCAGCCGCAGTTCATTGCGATGGACCCGCCGCAACATACCGCGCAGCGGCGGACGATCGCCCCAGCTTTCGGGCCCAGCGAAGTCAGGGCGATGCAGGACGAGGTGCGCCAGCGCACCGGCGAGGTGCTCGACTCGCTGCCGGTCGGCGAAGCCTTTGACTGGGTCGAGAGACTGTCGATCGAGCTGACCACCGGAATGCTGGCCAAATTGTTCGACTTCCCCTGGGAAGATCGCGACAAACTGACGCTCTGGTCGAACAAGCTGGGCGATGTCGAGCTGATCCACGAAGAAAACGGCATCGCGCGCCGCAATGAATATGCCATGGACATGGCCGCTGCCTTCACCAAATTATGGGAGCGCAAGGCCGGCGAAGCGCCGGGCAAGGACCTGATCTCGGTGATGATGCAGTCGGAATCGATGAGCGAAATGAGCCCCGAGGAATTTATCGGCAATCTGATCCTGCTGATCGTCGGCGGCAACGACACCACGCGCAATTCGATGAGCGCTTATGCTTATGGTCTCAGCCAATTTCCCGAAGAGCGGGCGAAGCTGGAAGCGGATCCCTCGCTGATCCCCAATGCGGTGGCCGAACTGCTGCGCTGGCAGACGCCGCTGGCGCATATGCGGCGGACGGTTATGGAAGATACCGAACTGGATGGCGTGGCGATGAAAAAGGGCGACAAGGTCGTGCTCTGGTATCTCTCCGCCAATCGCGACGAGAGCGTTTTCGAGGATGGTGACAGCATCCGCGTCGACCGCGACAACGCCCGGCGGCATCTGTCCTTCGGTTACGGCATCCACCGTTGCGTCGGGGCAAGAGTGGCCGAATTGCAGCTGCACGTGCTGCTCGAGGAAATGGCCAAAAGGCGCCTGCGGGTCAATGTGCTCGAGGAACCGGAGCGGGTGCCCGCCTGTTTCGTGCACGGTTACAAGAAGATGATGGTCAAGCTGGAGCGCTACTGATTTGAAAACCCGCGACCGGATCGTTCTGGAAGCCCGACGGCTCTATAACCAGCGCGGCTATGGCAATGTGCCAAGCGCCGTGCTGGCCGAGCATCTCGGCATGGCCGAGGGCAATCTCTGGTATCATTTCAAGACCCGGCGGGCGATTCTGACGGCGATCAGCGAAGGCTTCGCGATCGACATCGAAAAGCGGCTGTCGCGTTTGCCGGCGGCGGGCGCGGATATTGTCGATGAATATGGCGATCTGCTGCAGGCGCTGATCTGGGAGTTCCAGGAATATCGCTTCCTCTACCGCGATCAGGGCGATTACGGCGGCCATGACGAGATTGTCCGGCGCGGCGTCCGCGGCTGGATCGAGCGGACGCAGCAGCAATTTCATGTCTATTTCAAGGCCTTTGTCGCGGCCGGCCTGCTCGACTGGCAGGAGAACCGGCTGGCCGACCTGGCGATCAACGCGACCATCATCCTGCGCTACGGTCTCGACCATTATCGCGAGATGGGTGCCTCGATCGAACAGGGCGGCGGCGCTGTGCGCAGCAGCCTGCTCCGCCATCTCACCCTGTTCGAGCACAAGATGCTTCCTGGCACGGTGGAGCGGCTGAAAGGATCGATCGAGCGGATCGAAGTGGGCGAGGGGCAGGTTGCGGCTGTTGGCTAGGGGTGAGGCGCGAAGTGCCGTCATCCTGAACTCGTTTCAGGACCCCGTGAGATTGCGCGCCGACGCCTGAGGTCCTGAGCCGAAGGCCACCGGAGGTAAACAAGTTCAGGATGACGAAGATATATGGGTGGGCCCGGCTAATCCGCCATCCCGGACTGGATCCGCCCCGGTGCCACGGCACCGATAGCACAAGATTTAAACATATATTGGAAATTCCAAATTGGAAGATTTGGAAGGTCAATTCTGGTTAATCCGCTAGGAGATGCGATGAATGTATTTGTCGTGGGTATTGCCGAAATAGCGGTCGGGCAAAATTGTGCCCAATTGCAGCGAAAAACGTGCCAAGCGTAACGCGTTTCTGCCCGAAATCGCCAATTTATGACGGAAAATGGAAATTTTTGACGGTCCGGTCACGGCGCATTTGATTCCGTTGTCCAACTGCGGCTGGCGACCGGATGCAGGTTCAAGATACGCCGTCTGCTGGACGCATCGGTGGAGCGGTTGAAGCGGTCCATCGAGCGGTTCGAAGTGGGCGAGGGGCAGATCGCAGTTGTTGCTTAGTGGGTGACTGTTGGCGATAAATATGCTGTCACGGCTATCCCGTCTCCAATGCCCATCTTCCAAAGATTGTGACCTGATGTACCCCAGCCCCGATAAACAGGAACGCCGCGCCGATTTTATTGTCCACGGCATAGGATTGATTTTCATCCTGGCGGCCGGCCTGGCCCTGCTTTTACAGGCTGCTGTCGGCCACGGTCTGGCTGTGGTTGCGGCGGTCAGCACCTATGTGGTCTGCGTGGCATTTTCTCACGTCATGTCCATGTTCTACCATTTGTCGCCTTTTCATGACCGGCGGCTGATGCTGCGCCGGATAGACCATGCAGCCATCTATCTGACTATCGCGGGAACTTTTACCCCGATTTTTGTCCTCGCGGGTACGGAGTTCAGCCTCTTCCTGCTGACGACTGTCTGGGCGCTCGCTATTCCCGCGATACTGTACAAGATATTTGGCAAGAACCTGGATTCGCGCTGGTCGCTGGCTTCCTATCTCGGTTTGGGATGGATGGGCATTATCGGCGTGCCCGAGATGATGGAACAGTTACCGCGACTATCTTTATGGGCCATGTTGGCGGGCGGAGCCTTTTATTCGCTCGGCACGATCTTCTATGCCCGCAAGGGGCGGCCCTTTCGCTATTCGATCTGGCATAGCTTTGTGATGGTGGGCGGGGCGAGTTTCTTTGTGGCTATTTGGGTGTCTTTGGTGGCGGGTTGAATATGTTGCGGGCCATCAGTGTGCGGTTGTCGGGTAGTGGGTGAATCGGTGCATTTAGTAAACTGTCACTGTAATTGAGATTGAGAAGATGTTGGCGCAGTAAAGGCAGCTTTTATACATGTAGTTAACTGTCGCCCTAAATTTTAATCTATGTTATCAGCGATGCCTAAATTTAGCGGTCAAAGGATCATCGTGGCTGAATGAAAACAACAAAGAAAAAATTTATATCAGATTTCTCCGATTCAATTAGAAATGGTGACGCATCGTTATTTGTGGGCGCGGGAGTCTCCATGGCCGCCGGTTATCCTTCTTGGATAAAGCTCCTAAGAGAGATTGCTGAAGAGTTACAGGTAAACTCAAAAGACGTACACGATTTGGCTGCGTTGGCACAGTGGAGCTTAAATGCTCACAAAAGCGATGCTAGGATAAAGGACGTTATTAATCGAGAAATCGGTCCAAATAAGGATATTCCCAAAGAAGCGGAGGTGATTGCACGACTTCCCATTCGGCACATCTGGACTACAAATTTCGACAGCGTTATTGAGCGGGCTTACGACTTGATTGGCAGGCCTCTTCAAGCCATCTCTGCGCCTAATGATCTTGCTCGAAAACCGCTAATGGGTGCATCTCGGCTATATAAGATGCACGGTAGTATAACTAACCTAGATGATATCGTTATTTCTACGGAGGATTACGAACTCTTTAATACCAAACGAGGTGCGTTTTTACCGGTCTTAGAATCTCAGCTGACGACATCTTCAATGCTTTTTGTAGGTATTAGTTTTGCTGACCCGAATCTCAGGCATATCCTCTCGCTCATAAGGGCAAGGTTTCAGGGTAGTGGTCGTGGCCATTATGCAATCGTAAGGCCGCCACAGCGAGATGATTTCGATACTGATGCTGAGCATGGAGCTCGACAAAGACAACACGATCTTTGGGCTGATGATCTCCAGAGGTATGGATTACATGTAGTAGAAATTGACAGCTTTGATGAAATAGCACCCCTTTTGCAGAGTCTTGAACGAAAAGTTGCGGAAGATCGTGTGTGGATTAGCGGAAGTTGGCCTGTTGGTGCTGTAGGTTCCGATGCAATAGTAGGCTTGTCCCAGAGGCTTGGAAATGAACTAGCGGACAGGGATATGTCTCTGGTTACCGGATACGGATTGGTGGTCGGTTCGGCTTCACTGGCGGGGTTCCTCGACGGGCTTAGGAACCGCGCGGTATGGAGTATAGCTGAAAGACTCATCGCTAGGCCTTTCCCTCAGCCAGAGCAGACAGGGATAGATCACAAGAAACAATGGGATGATTTACGCAGAGAAATGGCGCATTTGGCTGGCGCGGTGGTGGTAATTGGCGGAAAGAAAGTAGATGCTGATGGAAATTTAGTCGACGCAGACGGTGTGATCAAGGAAGTCAGTATCGCAATTGATACCGGTAAGCTGGTTATCCCAGTCGGAAGTACAGGTGGGGCTGCTAAAATAGTGGCGAACCAGTTATTGAGTATTGACGAGACGGATGATCAGGGAATGCGGGTTCGACCTAAAAATAAGGATATTGAATATTTACTTGACGACGCGCGGACGACCGACGAAATTATCAGCAAAATATTTGAGATAATAAAAAAATAATAAAACAAATGGAGGGGGTTAATATGGCGAGGCGTGTGTTTTTTAGTTTTCACTATGCGAGAGATATTAGGCGTATTCAACAAGTTCGCCAGTCTTGGGTGTTACGTCCGGGTGGTGAAGCACAGCCGTTTTATGATGCTGCCGAATTTGAAAAAGTGAAGGCGAGGGCTGGCGGTATAGAAAATTGGATTGAGGAGCAGTTGAAGGGGACTTCCGTCACTGTGGTGTTGTACGGTGCGGAGACATACGATCGGAAATGGGTGAGACATGAAATCCTTCGGAGCCATGGCTTGAAAAAGGGTTTGCTTGCGATTGACATTCACAACGTTCGCGACCCGCAAAACGGCGCGGACATCCAAGGTAAAAACCCGCTCAGCTATTGGTACGATGAAGTCGGCGGGCGTAAGTCTTATCTCAGCGATCTGTACGCCAATTATGATTGGGTTCGGGATAATGGTCATGCAAATATGCCGAATTGGATTGAAGATGCAGCCCGAGCTGCAGGGAGGTAACAAGTGGCTATTTCCTACTCCACACTTAGAGAAGCGGCTGCTCACCCTCGAGTTATAGTCGCAAAAACCATAAACGAGGCCCGGGACCTCGGTATAAAAACAGCGTTTTTGTGCCACAGTCACGCGGACAAAGATTTGGCTGAGGGATTTGAAAATTATGTCCGGCAGAAAGGTTGGAAAATTTATATTGATTGGCTAGACACTTCCATGCCTGAAAAGCCTAATCGAACCACCGCCAAAAAAATCAAAGCCAAAATTGAAACTACAAATATATTCATTTTTCTTGCTACAAAAAATTCTATGGCTTCACGCTGGTGTCCTTGGGAAATTGGCTATGCAGATGGGGTGAAGCACATAGATAATATATTGGTAGTAGAGACTGTTGATTATTCTCAAACTTATCACGGGAGCGAATATCTGCAACTCTACAGAAAGTTAGATGTTTCAGCAAAAGATCGGTTTGCGGTATGGGCGCCGGGCGCGGAAATGGGAACGGCTGCTAGTTCTTTGTATTAGCTCCCACACCCTTGACCCCAACCCGAATCCCGTCTAAGGGCCGCGCTTCCGCTTCTTCGGGCTCCGCTCGATGCCGCAGAAAACTTACATAGGCAAAACACTTGCCGCCAAATTGGGCGGTGAGAGTAACCCCTGCATATTGCAGGACAATTCTACTATAAGGTGAAGACTTTATGCCAACGATTAACCAGCTCGTCCGTAAAGGGCGGGTGCCCCAGAAGACGAAGTCCAAGGTGCCAGCCATGGAAGCCAACCCACAGAAACGTGGCGTTTGCACCCGTGTCTACACAACGACTCCAAAGAAACCAAACTCCGCTCTGCGTAAGGTTGCCAAGGTTCGCCTGACCAACCAGCGCGAGGTCATCAGCTATATTCCAGGTGAAGGTCATAACCTTCAGGAACATAGTGTTGTCCTGATCCGCGGCGGCCGTGTTCGCGATCTTCCCGGTGTGCGTTATCACGTACTGCGCGGCGTTCTCGATACCCAGGGTGTCAAGGACCGCAAGCAGAGCCGTTCGAAATATGGCGCCAAGCGTCCTAAATAATTCAGTTTCGGAGTTATAAGATATGTCACGTCGTCGTCGTCCCGAAAAGCGGGTCATTTTACCCGATCCAAAATTCAAGGATCTGATCCTTTCGAAATTCATGAACAACCTGATGATGGATGGTAAGAAATCCACCGCAGAGCGCATCGTATATGGTGCCTTTGACACGGTTGAAGCCAAGGCGAAAAAAGATCCCTTGCAGCTGTTTCATGATGCTCTCAACAATATCAAGCCGGGCATTGAAGTTCGCAGCCGCCGTGTTGGTGGTGCGACCTATCAGGTTCCCGTCGAAGTGCGTCCCGAACGTGCGCAGGCTCTGGCAATCCGCTGGATGATCTCTGCCGCTCGCGGTCGCAGCGAAACCACAATGGCCGCACGCCTGTCGGGAGAAATTCTCGATGCGTCGAACAACCGTGGCAACGCAGTGAAGAAGCGGGAAGATGCGCACAAGATGGCTGAAGCCAACCGTGCATTTGCTCACTACCGCTGGTAGGTAATTTAGATCGTTCGTCCTGAGCCTGTCGAAGGGCGCTTCTCGTTAGGGAAATCATTCTCGATCGAGGCACTTCGACAAGCTCGGTGCGAACGGACTTTAATCAAGATTTCGATTTAATCGGGGCTGGCATTGTTCAGCCCATTTCACTATAGGGCGGCCAGAAATTGGTTCCCCACATATTGGAGTACAGACTATGGCACGCAGCCATCCGCTCGAACGATATCGCAATATCGGCATTATGGCCCATATTGACGCTGGTAAGACAACAACGACCGAACGTATTCTTTTCTATACGGGCAAGTCCTATAAGATCGGCGAAGTGCATGATGGCGCGGCGACGATGGACTGGATGGAGCAGGAGCAGGAGCGTGGTATTACCATTACCTCTGCTGCGACCACTTGTTTCTGGAATGCCGAAGACCGTCAGGGTCCAGAACACCGGATCAACATCATTGATACGCCAGGCCACGTTGACTTCACGATTGAAGTCGAACGTTCGCTGCGTGTGCTCGATGGCGCGGTAGCCTGTTTCGACGGCGTTGCCGGCGTTGAGCCGCAGTCCGAAACCGTATGGCGTCAGGCTGACAAATATAAAGTGCCGCGGATGTGCTTCATCAACAAGCTCGACCGCACCGGCGCCAACTTCAAATTCTGCGTCGATTCGATTGTAGAGCGTCTCGGCGCGACCCCGGCTGTTCTGTATCTTCCTATCGGTATCGAAGCCGATCTGGTCGGTCTGGTTGACCTGGTCAACGAGCGTTCGATCACCTGGAAGAACGAAGATCTCGGTGCTGAATATACTTATGGTGAAATTCCTGCGGACATGGCCGACGAAGCGGCTGAATATCGCGAGAAGCTGATCGAGCTTGCTGTCGACCAGGATGATGACATCATGGAAGCCTATCTCGAAGGCAATCTGCCTGATGCTGCGACGCTGAAGAAGCTTATCCGCAAGGGTACGCTGAACCAGAGCTTCGTGCCTGTGCTTTGCGGCTCCGCGTTCAAGAACAAGGGTGTCCAGCCTTTGCTCGACGCCATTGTCGATTATATGCCGAGCCCGCTCGACGTTCCCGCCATTAAGGGCGTGTTGCTCGACGGCGAAACCGAAGATACGCGTGCATCATCTGATGACGCGCCATTCTCCGCGCTTGCCTTCAAGGTGATGAACGATCCGTTCGTGGGTACGCTGACCTTCTGCCGCATCTATTCCGGCAAGCTGGAAAAAGGCACGGTATTGAACTCGGTCAAGGACAAGAAAGAAAAAGTCGGCCGTATTCTCGAAATGCACTCCAATGACCGTAAGGACATTGAAGAGGCGTTCGCAGGCGACATCGTTGCTCTGGCGGGTATGAAAACCACCACGACCGGCGATACGCTCTGTAATTCCGAGAAGCCGATCATTCTCGAACGCATGGAATTCCCTGAGCCGGTTATCGAGCTTAGCGTTGAGCCAAAGACCAAGGCCGACCAGGAAAAGATGGGCGTTGCCCTGAATCGCCTGGCTGCTGAAGATCCGTCCTTCCGGGTGACCACTGACCACGAATCGGGTCAGACGATCATCAAGGGCATGGGCGAGCTTCACCTCGACATTCTCGTCGACCGTATGCGTCGCGAGTTTAAGGTCGAAGCCAATGTTGGTGCGCCGCAGGTTGCTTATCGCGAATCCATCGGCAAGGCTGTCGACATTGATTACACGCATAAAAAGCAGTCCGGCGGTTCCGGTCAGTTCGCGCGTATCAAGTTCGAAGTCACGCCGGGCGAGCGTGGATCGGGCATTACCTTCAGCGATGAAGTCAAGGGCGGTAATATTCCGAAAGAATATATCCCGTCGGTCGAAAAAGGCATGCGCGAAACGGCTGAAACCGGTTCTTTGATCGGCTTCCCGATCATCGACTTTGACATCCGTGTCTATGACGGTGCCTATCATGATGTTGATAGTTCGGCGCTGGCATTTGAAATCGCCGGTCGTGCAGCAATGCGCGAAGCGGCCCAGAAATCCGGTATCAAATTGCTTGAACCGATCATGAAAGTTGAAGTGATCACTCCGGAAGACTATCTTGGTGATGTGATCGGCGATCTTAACTCTCGCCGTGGCCAAATCCAGGGTACTGACACACGCGGTATCGCACAGGCTGTGGACGCCATGGTGCCGCTCGCCAACATGTTCGGTTATGTGAACGAATTGCGTTCCTTCAGTCAGGGACGTGCACAATATTCGATGCAATTTTCTCACTATGAGGAAGTGCCGAACAACGTGGCAGAAGAGATCAAGGAGAAAATGGCTTAACCGCCACTCCTTTTCGAGGTAACGCGCTTTCCTTTTGTGCGGGTCTGACGGGAAATGTCCTGGACCGGCAAAAGGGTGTTGACAGAATTAGAGAGTCTCGCCAAAGCGCGGCGCAGACTATCAAGATGATAGAAAATCAGAGGTAAAATAAAATGGCTAAAGAGAAGTTTGAGCGCAACAAGCCGCACTGCAACATCGGCACCATCGGTCATGTTGACCATGGCAAAACGACGTTGACTGCGGCGATCACCAAGGTTCTTGCTGAAACCACCGGCGGTGCAGCAGTGGACTTCGCAAATATTGACAAAGCGCCTGAAGAGCGTGAGCGCGGCATCACCATTTCGACCGCACACGTCGAATATGAAACCGAAGCCCGCCACTATGCGCACGTCGATTGCCCAGGCCATGCTGACTATGTGAAGAACATGATCACCGGCGCGGCGCAGATGGATGGCGCTATTCTCGTGGTTAACGCTGCTGACGGCCCGATGCCACAGACTCGTGAGCACATCCTGCTCGCTCGTCAGGTTGGTGTTCCTGCGCTTGTTGTTTTCATGAACAAGGTTGATCAGGTCGACGACGAAGAGCTGCTCGAGCTGGTTGAAATGGAAATCCGCGAGCTTCTGTCTTATTATGACTTTGATGGCGATGCCATTCCAATCGTATCCGGTTCTGCCCTGGCTGCGCTCGAAGGCCGCGACGACGAAATCGGCAAGAACAAGATTCTTGAACTGATGAAAGCTGTCGACGAAGCCATTCCACAGCCAGAACGTCCAGTTGACCAGGCATTCCTGATGCCAATCGAAGACGTGTTCTCGATTTCCGGTCGTGGTACGGTTGTTACCGGCCGTGTTGAAACCGGCATCGTGAATGTTGGTGACGAATGTGAAATCGTTGGTATCAAAGATACCACGAAGACCACCGTTACCGGCGTTGAAATGTTCCGCAAGCTGCTCGACTCCGGTCAGGCTGGCGACAACATTGGTGCATTGATCCGTGGCGTCGACCGTGATTCGGTTGAACGTGGCCAGGTTCTCTGCAAGCCAGGTTCGATTACGCCGCATACCGAGTTCTCGGCTGAAGTTTACGTGCTGTCGAAAGACGAAGGTGGCCGTCATACGCCTTTCTTCGCCAACTATCGTCCGCAGTTCTACTTCCGCACGACCGACGTAACCGGTGAAGTGATCCTTCCTGAAGGCACTGAGATGGTTATGCCAGGTGATAACGTTACGATCGGTGTTAAACTGATTGCTCCAATCGCTATGGATCCGGGTCTTCGCTTCGCTATTCGCGAAGGTGGACGTACCGTTGGATCAGGGGTTGTCAGCAACGTAACAAAGTAATATAGGAACGCCTCGCTGCCCGGATCGGTGATTCGGGCAGCCAGTTTTTTCGCCGCTCCGGCCTTTTTCGTTAGAAAATCGGGGCGGTTTATTTTTGGCTCTTTGACATTGGTAACAGGTACATGGAAACGCAAAATATTCGCATTCGCTTGAAGGCATTCGATCATCGGGTTCTAGATCAAGCGACCGGCGATATCGCTGATACTGCACGCCGCACTGGCGCTCTGATCCGTGGACCGATACCTTTGCCAACGCACATTGAAAAATTCACCGTTAACCGCGGGCCGCACGTAGACAAAAAGTCTCGCGAGCAGTTCGAGGTTCGGACCTATAAAAGGTTGCTCGATATCGTGCAGCCAACGCCGCAGACTGTCGATGCTTTGATGAAGCTCGACCTCGCTGCTGGTGTAAATGTCGAGATCAAACTGGCCTGAGCCAATTGATTGGAGATTTCCGCCCAGGCGGAGATTAGACGAACGACAGGATACCGCCGGTTTTCACCGGGCAGCGTCCTCCGTCTCGTTCCGGATTTTCCGGAACTATTACAGCCCGGACGGGGTGACGCATGACAATTTGGGCTGGCAAGCCGGACGAAATGGTTCGTTCGGCCTCTGTGAAGGAGATTGATCGTGCGTACAGGCGTGATCGCGAAAAAAATGGGGATGACCCGCTTGTTTCAGGAAGACGGACGGCATGTGCCGGTTACCGTTCTTTCTCTGGAAGAATGTCAGGTTGTCGGAGCCCGCAATCAGGAACGTGATGGCTATTTTGCCGTTCAGCTTGGTGCAGGTGCCCGTAAAGCGAAAAATGTAAACAAGCCGCAGCGTGAAGCTTTTGCCAAGGCAGAAGTTGAGCCAAAGGCGCGGGTTGCCGAATTCCGGGTTGATAGCGAAGATGCTTTGCTCCCTATCGGTGCTACCGTAACTGCTGACCATTTCATCGCCGGCCAGATGGTCGATATCCAGGGTGTTACCCAGGGTAAAGGCTTTGCCGGTGCGATGAAGCGTTGGGGTTTCGGCGGTATGCGCGCAACTCATGGTGTTTCTATCTCTCACCGTGCCCATGGTTCTACTGGTCAAAACCAGGATCCGGGCAAGGTTTTCAAGGGCAAGAAAATGGCCGGCCATATGGGCGCGAGAAACCGCACCCAGCAAAATCTGGAAATCGTCCGTACAGACGCCGCTCGCGGTTTGATCTTCGTACGCGGCAGCGTTCCCGGTTCCAAGGGCGGCTGGCTTCTGGTTAAGGACGCCGTCAAGGTTGCTCTTCCTGAAGGTGTTCCATTCCCGGGTGCTATGCGCCGTAACGCGGATGAAACAGCGACTGAAGATGCGCCGGCTGGCATGATCGAAGCGGATGCAGCGATCGAAGCGCCAACTGGTCCAACCGATGCAGAAGTAGCGGCAGCAGCCGACGCTCCGGCAGAAAAAACGGCAGATGAGAAATCTGATGCTGCAGATGATGCAGGGAAGGAGGGCTAAGCCATGAAATTGAAAGTGATAACCCTCGACGCGAAAGCCAAAGGCGACATCGAATTGAACGATGACGTCTTCGGTATCGAAGCGCGCGCAGATATTCTTCACCGTGTCGTCAACTGGCAGCGCGAAAAAGCACGCGGAACGGCCCGTCCGACCCGCGAGCGTTCAGACGTTGCTCGTACCGGTAAGAAATACGGCAATCAAAAGGGCGGCGGTACAGCTCGTCATGGCGATCGTCGTGCTCCTATCTTCATCGGTGGTGGTAAAGCCCACGGTGCTCGCAAGCGTGATTTCAATCCATCGCTGAACAAGAAAGTTCGCGCTCTGGGTCTGAAAATGGCGCTGAGCGACAAGGTCAAAAATAACAACCTGATCGTGCTCGAAAATATCGATTTCAAGGAGGCCAAAACACAGGCACTCTTGGCCAATATTTCGAAGCTCGGTTTTGGCAAGACGGCGCTGATCATGGACGGCGATGTTGTGAATGAAACTTTCTCGAAGGCTTCGAACAACATTCCACGCGTCAATGTGATGCCAGCTGCTGGTGCCAATGTTTATGACATTCTGAACCATGAAACCCTGGTGCTGACGCGCGCAGCGGTAGAAAAGCTGGAGGCGCGCTTCAATGGCTAAAAAAGAAGCAGTCGATATTCGTCACTATGACGTAATTGTCGGCCCGCATATTACCGAAAAATCGACCTTGCTCAGCGAGCATAACGCTGTGGTATTCAAGGTTGCGAACACCGCAACCAAGCCGCAGATCAAGGCAGCCATCGAGGCGTTGTTTGATGTCAAAGTCAAAAACGTCAACACGCTGGTGCAAAAGGGCAAGACCAAGAAGTGGAAGGGTCGTCCCTACACTCGCAACGACATCAAAAAGGCTGTTGTCACTTTGGCCGAAGGCCAGGCCATTGACATCACCACGGGAGTTTAAGGGCACATGGCATTAAAATCCTATAAACCGACAAGCCCCGCCCGGCGTGGTCTTATCCTGGTCGACAAGAGCGGCCTCTGGAAGGGCAAGCCTGTCAAGAAGCTTGTCGAAGGCAAGAACAAGACCGGTGGCCGGAACAACAAAGGCCATGTCACGTCACGCGGCATCGCCGGTGGTCACAAGCAGAAATATCGTCTCGTCGATTTCAAACGGCGCAAATGGGATATGTCTGCTACGGTTGAACGGCTCGAATATGATCCGAACCGTACTGCCTTTATCGCGCTGATCAAATATGAAGACGACGAGCTGGCCTATATCATTGCGCCGCAGCGTCTCGACGTTGGCGACAGCGTGATTGCTGGCAAAAAGACCGACGTGAAGCCTGGCAACGCAATGTTGCTGTCGCAGATGCCGGTTGGTACGATCGTTCACAATGTTGAAATGAAGCCAGGCAAGGGCGGCCAGATCGCTCGCTCGGCTGGTGCTTATGTCCAGATTGTTGGTCGTGATCGCGGTATGGTTATTGTTCGCCTGAAAAGCGGTGAGCAACGCTATCTTCGCTCCGATTGCATGGCGACTGTTGGCGCGGTTTCCAACCCCGACAATTCAAACCAGAATTTCGGCAAGGCAGGCCGTACCCGCTGGAAGGGACGTCGTCCTCTTACTCGCGGTGTTGCGAAAAACCCAGTCGATCACCCGCATGGTGGTGGTGAAGGCCGGACTTCCGGTGGTCGTCATCCGGTTACGCCATGGGGTAAGCCAACCAAGGGTGCTCGTACCCGTAGCAATAAATCGACTGACAAGATGATCATCCGGTCGCGTCACGCGAAGAAGAAGAGGTAAGCATGGCTCGTTCCATCAAAAAAGGTCCATTTGTTGACCTCCACCTGCTGAAAAAAGCGCAGACTGCGCAGGAAAACAGTGTTCGTACACCGATCAAGACCTGGTCGCGTCGTTCCACCGTATTGCCTGATTTCGTCGGCCTGACCTTCAGCGTTTACAACGGCATGAAATTCATCCCGGTTTCGGTGAATGAAGACATGGTCGGTCACAAGCTTGGCGAGTTCGCACCAACGCGTAACTACTACGGCCATGGCGCTGACAAAAAAGGCAAGAAATAATGGGTAAGGCATCATCACCCCGCCGGGTTGGCGACAATGAAGCTTTGGCTGTAGGCAATTCCATCCGTGGTTCTGCCCAGAAGCTCAACTTGGTTGCACAGCTGATCCGTGGCCGGAAAGCGGAAGACGCTTTGAACATCCTGTCCTTCTCCAAGAAGTCGATGGCCAAGGATGTCAGCAAGGTTCTCGCTTCAGCAATCGCCAATGCCGAGAATAATCACAATCTGGATGTTGACGCATTGATCGTTCACGAAGCGAGCGTCGGCAAGTCAATCACGATGAAGCGCTGGAAAGCGCGTGCTCGTGGTCGTTCAGCCAAGATTATCAAGCCATTTAGCCGCGTTCGCATTGTCGTGCGCGAGCATGAAGAGGAAGAGGCGTAACCATGGGTCAAAAGAGTAATCCTATCGGGCTTCGCCTGCAGATCAACCGGACCTGGGACTCTCGCTGGTATGCGGAAGGTTCCAATTACGGCGACCTCTTGATGGAAGACATCAAGATGCGCAAATTTATCTTTAAAGAACTGCCACAGGCGGCGATTTCGAAGGTAGTGATCGAGCGTCCGGCAAAAACTTGCCGCATTTCGATCTATGCTGCACGTCCTGGTGTTATCATCGGCAAGAAAGGCGCGGATATCGAAAAGCTGCGTCGCAAGCTGAGCGACATGTCGTCCGGTGACGTTTCTTTGAACATCGTTGAAATCCGCAAGCCGGAAGTCGACGCGAAGCTGGTAGCGCAGGGCATTGGTGATCAGCTGATCCGCCGCGTTGCTTTCCGTCGTGCCATGAAGCGTGCGGTTCAGTCCGCTCTTCGTCTGGGCGCTGAAGGAATTAAGATTGTTTGCGGTGGCCGTTTGGGCGGAGCAGAAATTGCCCGCGTTGAATGGTATCGTGAAGGCCGCGTGCCGCTTCATACGCTGCGCGCCAATATCGACTATGCTGAATATGAAGCGCTGACCGCTTACGGCATTATCGGTATCAAGGTCTGGATTTTTAAAGGCGAGATATTGGGTCACGACCCGATGGCTCAGGACCGGTTGAATGTGGAAGCACAAACTTCCGGCGTCCGTCCGCAGCACCAACGTTGATTTTTGAGGAATAGGTAGAGCATCATGCTGCAACCCAAGAAACATAAGTTCCGCAAGGCTTTTAAAGGCCGGATTAAAGGCAAGGCGCCAGGTGGTTCTAGCCTGAATTTCGGTAGCTATGGCCTGAAAGCCATGGAACCTGACCGGATTACCGCGCGTCAGATCGAAGCGGCCCGCCGTGCGATCACGCGTCACATCAAGCGTCAGGGCCGGTTGTGGATCCGGATTTTCCCGGATGTGCCAGTATCCAAGAAACCTGCCGAAGTTCGTCAGGGTAAGGGTAAGGGCTCGGTAGAATATTGGGCTGCTCGGGTAAAACCAGGCCGGATTCTGTTCGAACTGGACGGCGTTCCCGGACCGATTGCAGCAGTCGCTTTCGAGCGGGCAGCGATGAAGCTCCCGATCAAGACAAAGGTTGTGGCCCGCCTCGGCGATACGTCACATCTGGAAGGTTAAGCTAGATGAGCATGAAAACTGAAGATTTGCGGACCAAAACCGACGATCAGCTCGAGACCGAACTGGGCGAACTGAAGCGCGAGGCATTTAACCTGCGTTTCCAGGCTGCGACCAATCAGCTCGAAAAACCAAGCCGGACGCGGGAAGTGCGTCGCACGATCGCCCGGATCAAAACATTGCAGGCCGAGCGTGCAAGCGCCGCTCCCGCAGAAGCTAAGGCGTAAGGAACCGATATGCCAAAACGTATTCTCACCGGCACGGTTGTGTCAGACAAGGGCGACAAGACTGTTGTCGTCAATGTCGAACGCAAGGTGAAGCACCCGCTTTACGGAAAAATCATCCGGCGCTCGAAAAAATATCATGCGCATGATGAAAACAATGAAATCAGCCTCGGCGAAACCGTACGGATTGAAGAAACCCGTCCGATTTCCAAGCTGAAGACCTGGAAAGTTCTGGAACGGGTCGGCGCAGCAGCCGGTGTCGCAACACCGACGGTCAGCGAGATTACGGCTAGCGATCCGAAAGACGAAAAGATCAAGGCGCCAGTGAAGCCAGCGGCAGAAGAAAAAGCCGAAGCGACGCCAGCAGCCGAATAGTTTAGAATATCCCGGGTCTGCCGGGGTGACGAAGTAGGAAACGCCCGGTTATCCGGGTTTATGAAGAAGGAATTGGATCCATGATCCAGATGCAATCGAACCTGGAGGTCGCTGACAATAGCGGCGCCAAACGCGTGCAGTGCATCAAGGTGCTGGGCGGCTCGAAGCGTCGCTTTGCCGGCGTCGGCGACATCATTGTCGTATCGATCAAGGAAGCAGCGCCGCGCGGCAAGGTCAAGAAGGGCGACGTTCACCGTGCGGTGATCGTTCGTACCAAGAAAGACATTCGTCGCAAGGACGGATCGGTCATTCGGTTCGACAGCAATGCAGCGGTTTTGGTGAACAACAACCAGGAGCCTATCGGCACCCGTATTTTTGGCCCCGTGGTTCGTGAACTGCGTGCGAAAAAGCATATGAAAATCATCAGCCTTGCGCCGGAGGTAATTTAATCATGGCCAATGCAAAGATCAAAAAAGGCGACACCGTCGTGATCCTGTCCGGCAAGGACAAGGGCAAGTCGGGCGAAGTCACCAAAGTGATGCCGAAAGACGGCAAGCTTATCGTTTCCGGTGTGAATATTGCTATTCGTCACCGCAAGCCAACCCAGGCAAGCCCTCAGGGTGGCCTCGAGCGACGCGAAGCGGCGATGCACATCAGCAAAGTGGCTCTGGCGGATCCGAAAGACGGCAAGCCGACGCGGGTCCGATTTGAAAAGACAGAAGACGGAAAGATGCAGCGTATCGCTGTAAAGTCCGGGGAGAAAGTCGATGGCTGATAAAAAATATATCCCCCGCATGCGCACCAAATATGACGAGGAAATCGTCAAAGCGATGCAGGAAAAGTTCAACTACTCCAACCACATGGAAGTTCCTCGGATCACCATGGTCACCATCAACATGGGTGTTGGCGAAGGTAGTCAGGACAAGAAGAAAGTTGCAACTGCTGCAGCCGAAATGGAATTGATCGCTGGCCAGAAGCCAGTGATTACCAAAGCGAAAAACTCGATCGCGACGTTCAAATTGCGTGAAGGCATGCCGATCGGCTGTAAAGTCAATCTGCGCCGGGAACGGATGTACGAATTTATCGATCGTCTGGTGACCGTTGCTATGCCTCGTATCCGGGATTTCAGGGGTCTGAATCCGAAAAGCTTTGACGGTCGTGGCAATTTTGCCATGGGCCTGAAAGAGCAGATCATTTTCCCCGAAGTCGCCTATGACGACATTGACGTTGTCCGCGGCATGGACGTGATTGTGACGACTACTGCAAAAACAGACGATGAGGCGCGTGCGCTTCTGGCATTATTTGGTTTCCCGTTCCCTAAAGAGGAACAATCGGAAGAAAAAGAAGCCGCATGAGCGCTTCATTATACGGAAGGACGAGAACTTAAGTCATGGCGAAACTGAGTTCCATTAACAGAAACGAAAAACGCAAACGGATGGTGAAGAAATTCGCCGGTCGTTATGCGAAACTGAAGGCGATGGCATCGGATCAGTCTCTTGACGAGACCGAACGTCTGATGGCGCGCCTCAAAATGGCGGAAATTCCGCGGAACGCGAATCCAACCCGCGTGCGCAACCGCTGTGAAACCACAGGACGGCCTCGCGGTTATTACCGCAAGTTTCGCCTGTGCCGCATCGAGCTGAGAGACATGGCCAATAAAGGTCTGATTCCCGGCGTAACGAAATCAAGCTGGTAAGGGAGAGATAATATGGCTTTTACCGATCCCTTGGGTGACATGCTCACCCGTATCCGTAACGGACAACAGGCACGCAAAGACAGCGTCGTAACACCTGCGTCCAAATTGCGTGGTGCCGTCCTCGAAGTGTTGCAGCGCGAAGGTTATATTCGTGGCTACAGCGAAGAAGAGGTCAACAAGCACCCCGGTCTGCGGATTGAACTGAAATATTTTGAAGGCCAACCGGCAATTCGCCACGTGGCCCGTGTTTCAAAGCCTGGTCGTCGTGTCTATAGCGGTTCGGAAGATCTGCCACGGGTACGCAACGGTTTGGGCATAACAATCGTATCGACGCCACAAGGTGTTCTCTCTGACGCAGAAGCGCGTCAGGCGAAGGTCGGCGGCGAAGTACTGGCTGAGGTATTCTAATCATGTCCCGTATTGGCAAAAAATCAGTGGCTATTCCGGACGGCGTTACTGCCGTGATGGAAGATGGCCTGGTCAAGGTCAAAGGACCAAAGGGCGAGCTTTCGACCCCGATGGTTGATGATCTGACTTACGAACTGAGCGACGGTGGATTGCTGGTCAAACCAGCAAACAAGTCGAAAACCGCTCGCGCATTCTGGGGAATGCAGCGTACTTTGGTACAGAATCTGGTCGATGGCGTTACTGCCGGTTTTACCAAGGTTCTGGAAATCAACGGCGTTGGTTATCGTGCAGCAGCTCAGGGCAAGAACCTGAATTTGCAGCTCGGTTACAGCCATGATGTGAACTTCGCGATCCCGGACGGTATCGAGATCAAGACACCCGATCAGACAACGATCGAAATCACCGGCATGGACAAACAGCAAGTTGGCCAGGTCGCTGCCGAAATACGTCGCTGGCGCAAGCCCGAGCCGTATAAAGGCAAGGGTATTAAATATCGCGGCGAATATATTTTCCGCAAAGAAGGGAAGAAGAAATAAGCCATGGCGAATATTTCTCAGTTCAAACGGCGCCAGCAACGCGTACGCAGCAAATTGCGGAAGCGCGGGCTCTCAAAGCCTCGTTTGTCCGTCCATCGTACGAGCCGGCATATTTATGCACAGGTTATCGACGATGCCGAGGGCAAAACGCTGGCTTCCGCTTCGACCATCGACAAAGTGTCTTCGGTCAAAACCGGTGCGGATAGCAACGCTGCTGCCGATGTCGGCAAGCGCGTAGCCGAAGCCGCCAAGAAGGCAGGCGTTAAAGAAGTAATTTTTGACCGTGGCGGGTTCCTGTTTCACGGACGTGTGAAGGCTCTTGCCGACGCAGCACGTGAAGGCGGATTGGAGTTTTAATATGGCTGAAGAGAACACAACACCAGAAGGCGCGGCAAAGCCAGGCACGACCGGTGAAGGCAATCAGCCAGCAGCTGCTGTAGCGCCTGAAGCTAAAACCGGTGGCGCTCCTGATCGTCCTGCTCGCGGTGGAAACCGTGGCGGCGGCGGTGGCAACCGTGACAACCGTGGTGGCGGTCGCGACAATCGTGGCGGCGGACGTAACAATCGCGGTGGTCGTGGCAACAATGACGGCGGCGAAGAGCTGATCGAGAAATTGGTCCACATCAACCGCGTTTCCAAAACTGTTAAGGGCGGTAAGCGCTTCGGTTTTGCTGCACTGGTTGTGGTTGGCGACGGCAAGGGCCGTGCCGGCTTCGGCAAGGGCAAGGCACGCGAAGTGCCTGAAGCCATTACCAAAGCAACGGCTGCTGCAAAGAAGTCGATGGTTCGCGTACCGCTTCGTGAAGGCCGTACCCTGCACCATGATGGCACTGGCCAATTTGGCGCCGGTAACGTTACCGTTCGTTCGGCACCAGCTGGTACCGGTATTATTGCCGGTGGTCCAATGCGTGCCGTTTTCGAAAGTCTCGGCGTTTCCGACGTTGTGACCAAGTCGAATGGTACAGCCAATCCTTACAACATGATCCGCGCAACTTTTGCCGCACTGGCAGATCAGTCGAGCCCGAAATCCGTGTCCCAGCGACGCGGCAAGAAAGTGACCGACCTGCTTGCACGTGCTGGCGGTTCGGCTGCTGAAGTGGCAGCAGATGCCGCGGCAGTTACGGAGTAATTTTGATGGCTAAAATTAAAATCAAGCAGATCGGATCTCCGATCCGTCGTCCGGAATCGCAGCGCAAAACGCTGATCGGTCTCGGCCTCAACAAGATGCACCGCGTTTCCGAACTGGAAGATACTGCAGAAGTCCGCGGTATGATCGGCAAAGTACATCATCTGGTGGAAGTTCTCGAAGGGTAACACCCGAGACTTCCGTGCGCATAAAAGCGAAAGCGAGTACAAGACATGAAATTAAACGAACTTAAAGACAATGAAGGCGCACGCAAGTCGCGCATGCGCGTTGGCCGGGGCATCGGCTCGGGCAAAGGCAAAACCGGCGGACGTGGCCAAAAGGGCCAGAAGTCCCGTTCCGGTGTTTCCATCAACGGATTTGAAGGCGGCCAGATGCCGCTCCACATGCGTCTCCCGAAACGCGGTTTCAACAACCCGTTCGGCACAGATTATGCGGAAGTGAACCTGGGCATGATCCAGAAGTTCATCGACAGCAAAAGCCTCGATGGCAAAGGCACGATCGACCACGCAACGCTGAAAGCTGCTGGTCTCGCTCGTGGCGGCAAGGACGGCGTCCGTCTGCTTGCCAAAGGCGAATTGAAAGCCAAAATCACGATCACCGTTGCCGGTGCTTCGAAAGCTGCTGTTGCAGCGGTCGAAAAAGCTGGCGGCAAGGTCGAAATTCTTCCAGCGGGTGGCGAACGTCGTCCCAAGGGCGAGAAAAAGGCTGTGGCTTCCAAGCCTGCGCGCGAGAAAAAAGCCGCAAACAAGGCCAAAAAGAACGATTGATCTTCGAGAGGCGCTAGTTTTAGCGCCTCTTTTTCTGGCCCCTTGTTTTTGATGCACTAACATCCGATATGGGGCGGGTTGCATAGCTGCAAAAGCAGCTATTCATCTCCGGAGATTGCAGCAAGTCGCAATAGTTGGAGATGGGCCTCTGCCTCCGCAGGGGCGCGTTGCAAACTAATAGTGGGCAGGGAAGTCAAGCATGGCATCAAGAGCCGATCAGGTCGCAGCTAATCTAAGCCTGGCAAAATTTGGCGAAGCGACCGAATTGCGTAAACGTATCTGGTTTACGCTTGGCGCGCTTATCATTTTCCGTCTTCTCAGCTTTGTTCCGCTGCCGGGCGTGGATCCGGTCGTTCTGGCTGATCTCTATGATCAGACCCGTGGCGGCGTTCTCGATATTTTCAATACATTTTCAGGCGGTTCGCTCGAGCGGATGAGCCTTATCGCGCTGGGCGTGATGCCATATATTACCGCTTCGATTGTGGTCCAGCTGGCAGCGGCGCTTTCGCCGACTTTGGCTGCGGTCAAAAAAGAAGGCGAGTCCGGGCGCAAGAAACTCAATCAATATACCCGCTACGGCACGGTTGGCCTGACCGCCGTTCAAGGTTATTTCATTGCTGTCGGTCTGGAGAGCTTTGCTTCCCAGTCCGGTCTGCAGGCAGTTGTAGAGCCCGGCTATATGTTCCGCGTTGGCGCGGTTATCAGTCTGGTCGGCGGAACGCTCTTCCTGATGTGGCTCGGTGAGCAAATCACCAGCCGCGGCATCGGCAACGGTATCTCGCTGATCATCATGGCCGGCATTGTCGCCCAGATGCCAACCTTTGTGGGAAATCTGATGGAAGGCAGCCGCACCGGTTCGATCAGCGCGCTGACCATCGTCGGCCTGATCGCGATGGTTGCCGGTCTGGTCTTGTTCATCAGCTTCATGGAACGCGCCCAGAGAAGGGTGCTGATCCAATATCCGAAACGCGCCACCCAGCACGGCGTGATGCAGGCGGATCGCAGCCATTTGCCCCTGAAGGTCAATACTGCAGGCGTTATCCCGCCGATTTTCGCGTCTTCGCTGTTGTTGATGCCGCTGACGGTTAGCCAGTTTGCCGGAAACGCGACTTCTGGCGAAACGGTGTTCGGTGACTTTGTCATCATGCTGAACCAGTATCTGGCGCATGGACAGCCGCTTTATATGGCGCTCTATGCTGCCGGTATCGTCTTCTTCTGTTTCTTCTACACCGCGGTTGTCTTCAATCCGGAAGAGACGGCCGAGAACCTGAAGAAAAACGGTGGTTTCGTCCCGGGCATCCGTCCGGGCAAGAATACCGCTGATTATCTCGATTATGTGCTCACCCGGATCACCGTGGTTGGCGCGGCCTATCTGGCCTTCGTCTGCGTCCTGCCGGAATATGTCATGGCCCAGACGAGCCTGCCGATCTTCTTCCTTGGTGGTACCAGCCTGTTGATTGTCGTCAATGTGACGGTCGATACGGTGACGCAGATCCAGAGCCATTTGCTGGCGCTGCAATATGGGGATTTGCTCAAGAAAGCCAAGCTCAAGGGCGGTCGGCGTAAACGCTAGATAGCCCAGCCGATCAGACTCATCATAATTTTCAGGGGACAATCATGGACATTATTTTGTTGGGACCGCCAGGTGCCGGGAAGGGTACTCAGGCTAGCCGTCTCGAAGATGAACATGGCATGGTTCAGCTATCCACGGGCGACATGCTCCGCGCAGCGGTAAAAGCCGGTACCGAGGTTGGCAAGAAAGCCAAGGCGCTGATGGATGCCGGTGAACTGGTTCCTGACGAAGTCGTTTCGGGCATTATCGGTGACAAGCTGGATGAACTTGGTCCCGATCAAGGCGTTATTTTTGACGGCTATCCCCGGACAGCTGCGCAAGCTGAATCGCTTGACGAAATATTGGCGGCGAGAAACCGGACGCTTTCCTATGTTATCGAGCTTGTTGTGGACGAAGACGCGCTGGTCGAACGGATCACCGGCCGCTATACCTGCGGCAATTGCGGCGAAGGCTATCACGACAAGTTCAAGAAGCCTGCCGTCGAAGGTGTCTGTGATGTGTGCGGCAAGAGCGAATTCAAGCGCCGTCCGGATGACAATGAAGAGACTGTGCGAACCCGCATGAAAGAATATCGGGCGAAGACCCAGCCGATCCTGCCGATTTACGAAGCGCGCGGCATCGTGCGCAAGGTCGATGGCATGGGCAGCATGACGGAAGTCAATGATGCGATAGAGGCTGTCCTGTCGCTCTGAATAATTTCACTGGAGATAGGGTCATGGCGAAGCTGGCATTTCACGCAATTTCGGGAATGGCAGCAGCTTGCTGCATGACCGCCGCAAATGCGGAAGTGACGAACACCGCCGACAATGGCTTCACCGTTCAGCATCAGGCAGTGATCGCCGGTGGCAATGAAGCGGTCTGGAAAGCGTTGATCGCGCCGTCTCGCTACTGGAACCCGGATCACAGCTGGTCCGGCAATGCCGAAAATTTCTATCTCGTGCCGCAGGCCGGCGGTTGCTTTTGCGAGCTGATCCGGACGACGTCGGATGATAATATCAAAAGTGCCGAAGGCAGCGTCCAGCATATGCGCGTGATCTATGCGCGCAACAACAAGATGCTGCGGCTGTCCGGTGCTCTGGGGCCGCTTCAGGGCGAAGCGGTTACCGGCACGCTGACAATGTTGCTGCAGCCACAGGGCGATAGCACCGTGGTCCGGTTCACCTATAAAGTGGGTGGCTATATGGAATTTCCTGTCGACCAGATCGCTCCGGCGGTTGACGGCGTGATCGGCGAGCAACTGGCTCGTCTGGCCGCTTTGTTTGCTGAAGCGGATAAACCAGCCGCCGTCTTGCCGGATGACGGGGCTGGGCAAGGTGATGAAGAGAGCTGATTAGGGCTCAATCTCAAGGCTTTACGTTAGCCGCTTAATAGTTCTATGATCGATATATACTTGTTGCCGGCTTGAGGATGCCGACAGCGATAATCGGGTCGCGCTGATATACAATATTTGAGGGGTATATAATGGCCGTTTCCGATCATGTAGATTTTCCGACCTTCATGGAAGGCGTCAAGAAGCGCAATCCGGGCCAGCCTGAATTTGTTCAGGCGGTGCAGGAAGTCGCGATGGATATTTTCGATTTCATCGAAGACAAAGAAGCCTATCACAGCGCACAGATTTTGCGGCGCATTGCCGAGCCCGACCGGGTGATATCCTTCCGCGTCTGCTGGGAAGATGACAATCATTGCATTCGCGTGCAGCGCGGTTTCCGTATCCAGAACAACAATGCCATCGGCCCTTACAAGGGCGGTATCCGTTTCCACCCGAGTGTCACCGAAAGCGTGCTGAAATTTCTGGCGTTCGAGCAGACCTTCAAAAACGCGCTGACCGGACTGCCAATGGGCGGTGGCAAGGGCGGGGCGAACTTCAATCCGAAGGGCAAGTCCGATGCGGAGGTCATGCGCTTCTGCCAGTCGTTCATGACCGAGCTTTACCGGCACATCGGGCCGGACACGGACGTTCCCGCCGGTGATATCGGCGTCGGTGGACGCGAGATCGGCTATATGTTCGGCCAGTATAAGCGGATCACCAATCGCTGGGAAGGCGTGCTGACCGGCAAGGGCATTGAATATGGCGGCTCGCAGATGCGGCCAGAAGCGACCGGCTATGGCGCGGTCTATTTCATGGAGAATATGCTCAAGCACAGGAATGATGCAATCGCGGGCAAGACTGCGGTAATCTCCGGTTCCGGCAATGTTGCGACCCACGCGGCAGAGCAGATCACCAAACAGGGCGGCAAGGTCCTGACGCTGTCAGACAGCGGCGGCTTCATTCACGATCCCGACGGTATCGATCAGGACAAGATCGACTGGGTTAAACATCATAAAACCCATACGCGTGGCCGGATCAGCGAATATGCCGATCATTTTACCGGCGCTTCCTATCATGAAGGCGCCCGCCCCTGGAGTGTTCCGTGTGATCTGGCATTGCCGTGCGCGACACAGAACGAGTTGAATGAAGCAGAAGCCAAGGAACTGGTTGCCAACGGCGTGATTGCCGTATCGGAAGGCGCCAACATGCCGACCACCTTGGAAGGCGTCCATGTCTTCCACGATGCGAAGATCATGTACGGTCCGGGCAAGGCTGCCAATGCTGGCGGCGTTGCGGTCTCCGGTCTCGAAATGAGCCAGAATGCAGAGCGGATCAGCTGGAACCACGCGCGGCTCGGCGAGATGCTCACCGATCTGATGGAAGGCATCCACAGCAAATGCGTCGAATATGGCGATCAGGGCGATGGCTATGTCGATTATGTGAAGGGCGCCAATATTGCGGGCTTCAAGAAAGTGGCCGATGCCATGCTGGCTTATGGTGTTACCTAAGCCATAATTATCTTGCGCAAAAATGCGCCATCGGCCAGATATTCGGTCGATGGCGCATGCAGATAACCCGAAGCTTAAACGGCTCCCGAAGAAGCTCCAGGAGCCTTGCGAAATCGGTTGGTGCGAGCTGATCGACTTGCCGGAATTCGGCGTGAAAAATCTTCATGCCAAGGTTGATACCGGGGCAGCGACATCCTCGCTCCACGCCACCCGGATCAAGCCTTTCGAAAAAGATGGCGAACCCTATGTACAATTTACCATCCCGATGGGGTCCGGTACTCCCGACTATCATTGTGAAGCGCGGGTCTACGGACAGCGCCGGATAAAGAGTAGTAATGGTGTCATGCAAACCCGTTATGTGGTAGAAGCAGTCATGAAGCTCGGGCCACTGGAGTGGGTCGGGCATATGACGCTTGCCAATCGGCAATCGATGATATTTCCGGTCCTGATAGGTCGCCGGGCGCTCAAGCGGGGCTTCCTCGTCAACAGCGCCAAGCGCTGGATGCTGGGCCGGCACCAGGAAAGATAATTTATGAAAATCGCAATGCTTGCTCGGAATCCCAGACTCTACTCCCATCGGCGTCTGGTGGAGGCGGCGGAAGAACGCGGCCACGAACTGAGAATCCTTAACACGTTGCGCTGCACGATGAACATCACCTCGCATCGGCCGAGCATATTGTACAATGGCGAAACGCTGAGCGGTTTTGACGCCGTGATCCCGCGTATCGGCGCATCGATCACCCATTATGGTCTCGCGGTGCTGCGCCAGTTCGAGATGATGGGCGTATGGCCATTGAATGAAAGCGTTGCCGTCGGCCGTTCGCGCGACAAGCTGCGTTCGATGCAGATCTTCGCCAAACATGGCCTGGGCCTGCCGGTGACGGCTTTCGCCCATGATCCGAAGCAAACCGATGAAGTGCTTAAGATTGTTGGCGGCGCGCCAGCGGTTATCAAGTTGCTCGAAGGTACGCAGGGCATTGGTGTGGTTTTGGGTGAAACCAACAACAGCGCCAAGTCGGTGATCGAGGCGTTTCGTGGCCTCAACGTCAATATTCTTGTCCAGGAATTCATCAAGGAAGCGGGATCAAGCGATATCCGGATCTTTGTGGTCGGCGGCAAGGTTGTCGCAGCGATGATGCGGACCGGTGCCGAAGGCGACTTCCGTTCCAACCTGCACCGGGGTGGTTCGGCTAAAATGGTCAAGATCACGCCGGAAGAGCGGTCTACCGCTATCCGCGCGGCCAAGGTGATGGGGCTGAACGTCGCAGGCGTCGATGTATTGCGCGCCAACCATGGTCCGGTAATCATGGAAGTGAACAGTTCGCCGGGTCTCGAAGGCATTGAAGCTGCAACCGGCAAGGACGTCGCCGGCCAGATCATCGAATTCATCGAGGCCAAGGCAAAGGCTGGCGATACCAAGACCAAGGGCAAAGGCTGATCACGACATTGAGCAAGGCTGTATAATGCAAGTCCGGCAAGCGCAGGATGCCGTCAGTCGCTCGTTTGTCGGCGGGGGACCGGGTGTTGTCTATTCGGGATTGATCTGGATAGTTACCGGATTTGTATATTTGCGCAGTGATGTGAACATGGCTTTCATCGTGCTGTTCCTCGGCGGGATGACTATCTTTCCGGTCTCGGCCCTGCTTTCGCGAGTCCTGTTCCGTCGGCCCGGCCTGTCTTCGGACAACCCGCTCGGGACGCTGGGGCTGGAGAGCACGATCGCAATGCTTGCCGGGCTGTTTGCCGCCTGGCTATTCTTGCCTCTGCAATCAGCATATGTGTTGCCACTGGCCGCCATCGCGGTCGGGGTGCATTATTTTGCATTCGCTACCCTCTATGGCGACAAAACATATTGGCTGCTGGCCGCCCTGATCACCGCGGTCGGTTTCGCAGGCATATATGCGCTCGATGTCATGTCCGGCGCCATGCTATTCGCGGTCGGCGTGATCGAACTGGTGATCGGGCTTATATTGTCTGCGCGGGCCTTGAAGTCTTGACGGTCGAGTGGTGTCAATGCCGCTGCCAGGCTAGATAACTTCATCCTCGTCAAGCAGCTGATTGCCGGTAATCTCGCCTTCAATCTGTTCCAGCCGTTCTCCCACAGTGTGGAATATTCTCACTTCGGCGATGTGCAGCAGCGCGTCGCCCTGATTGACGACTGGCAGATTGCTGTGGCCGATGACAATGCCGTCAACCGGGGAGAGGATCGCTTCTTCGCCATCGCCGAAAATATCGCTGATACAGGCGACGGTGTCGCCCTTGTGGACTTTGCTGCCGGATGGTGAAATCAGTCGGCAGATTCCGCCTCTGGTCGAGCGCAGCCAGACCGTGCGGGTGGTCTGGGCAGGGGGTACCCCGCGCTTGCCGAGCCGTTTGGTATCGATCATCTCCAGTTTCTTCAATACCCGCAAGATGCCGTTAACCCCGGTCAGCACGGAGAATTCGTCGAAGCGCAGGGCTTCACCGGCTTCCATCAGCAGCATGTCGACGCCGGCTTCCCGGGCCAGGGCGCGGAGCGAGCCGGGGCGCAAGTCTGCTTCGATGACAACCGGTGGTCCGAATTCGAGCGCCAGCTCCTTAAGTTCGGCATTGCCCGAGGCGATGCGGATCTGCGGCAGGTTATAGCGGTGTTGCGCGGCGCTATGGATATCGATGCCCAGGGAGCAGCGATCGATAATTTCGGTCGAAAAAATATTCGCCAGTTGGGAGGCCAGCGAGCCTTTTTCCGTGCCGGGAAAAGACCGGTTGAGATCGCGGCGGTCCGGCAGATAGCGGCTGTGGTTGATGAAGCCGAACATATTGACCACCGGCACGAAGATGACCGTTCCCGCCATGCGCGACGGATGCAGTTTCTTCATCACACGGCGAATGATCTCGGTGCCGATAATCTCGTCGCCGTGGATCGCAGCACTGACGAAAATCGTTGGTCCCTTGCGCTTGCCATGAAAAACGCGCACTTCCATATTGGCCTGCATGCCAGCGGAGAGATCGCTGACCGGGATCGCAACGTCGCCGGTTTTCCCTGGCGCAATCGCCTCTCCGCCGATCTCGAACAGATCATGTTTGTCTCTATTGGTCAATTAACGCCCCCCGATGAAATTGGGCGAACGCTAGTGCATTTTGGCAGGAAAGCGAAGCATGAACGATCAGCGCGGCTGCCTGAGCCTGCTATAAGGGGCTGGGCTAACGTCAGCCTCATGGTGATTGAGGGATAGAAATCCTCATATTGCGATAATTGCGGGCGCATATGCCACATCCAGCGGACATATGCATCGCTACATCGGAAAGAGCCTATCGAGTATTTGACGCCCGTGAATTTTCAACTAGATAGGGCAGTGGCTCGAGCAGGCAGGAAATAGCTGGTTTTCCGGCTATTCCATTGTTGACAGCGACAGCGACTCTCCCTATTTCAGCATTATTCGAAATCCAACTCAACCGGCAGCGCCCTACGTGCGTCCGCTGGTTTTGTGCGTTTCGGGTGTGTTTTTAACGACTTGGCTATGAGATAGGTCCCGGCGAATCGGTCCCTGTGGAGCATGGAGAAATATATTGGCACGTATTGCTGGGGTAAATATCCCAACTAACAAGCGCGTAATCATTGCGCTAACCTACATTCACGGTATCGGACGCACGGCTGCGGCTGAAATTGTTGAAAAACTGAAGATTGATCCGACCCGCCGGGTTCAGGACCTCACCGATCAGGAAATTTTGCACATTCGCGAAACAATTGATGCCGATCATACGGTTGAAGGCGATCTGCGGCGTGAAGTTGCAATGAACATCAAGCGTTTGATGGATCTGGCCTGCTATCGCGGCCTGCGTCACCGTAAAGGCCTGCCAGTTCGCGGACAGCGTACGCATACCAATGCGCGCACCCGTAAAGGCAAGCCCAAGGCGATTGCTGGCAAAAAGAAATAAGACTTGTCTCTGGATAAGTATTTTCAAGATATTAGGTAGGAATTGATCACATGGCACGCGAACCGCAGCGCATAAAGAAAAGTGCGCGCAAAAACATTTCGGCAGGCGTCGCGCACGTCAACGCCACTTTCAACAACACGATGGTTACCATCACCGATGCCCAGGGCAATGCGATAAGCTGGTCCTCCGCAGGCATGATGGGCTTTAAAGGCTCTCGTAAGTCGACACCTTATGCCGCTCAGGTTGCAGCGGAAGACGCTGGCAAGAAAGCTGCCGACCACGGTGTGCGGACTCTCGAAGTCGAAGTGAAGGGTCCCGGCTCCGGTCGTGAATCCGCTCTTCGTGCACTTCAGGCTGTTGGCTTCACGATCACATCGATCCGTGACGTTACACCGATCCCGCATAACGGTGTTCGCCCATCAAAAAGGCGCCGCGTCTAAAACCGCTTGAGTTTCTGGGACAGGCCGGTTGGCCGGTCCCAATTTTTTAAAATTCAGAGCGGTACTGACGTCCACACCCGCTCTTTGAACCACTAGGGGAAGTCCATGACTGTCAATATGAAGAACTGGCAAGAACTGAAGAAGCCCAACGTCCTCGACATCAAGCCCGGCGGAGACCCGAAGCGCAAGGCGACTTTCATCGCCGAGCCTCTGGAACGCGGTTTTGGTCTGACCATGGGCAACGCGCTTCGCCGCGTGCTTCTGTCCTCGCTTCAGGGTGCGGCAGTTACCTCGATCAAGATCGAAAACGCCCTGCACGAGTTTTCCTCGCTGCCCGGCGTTCGTGAAGATGTTACCGACATTGTTCTCAACGTCAAGCAGATCGCCCTGAAAATGGAAAGCGAAGATGCGAAGCGTCTGCAGCTCTCCGCAACCGGTCCTGCTCAAGTCAAAGCTGGCGACATCGCTGTCTCCGGCGACATTGAAATCATGAACCCCGACCTGATCATCTGCCATCTCGACGAAGGCGCTTCGCTGAACATGGAACTGACCGTCAATGTCGGCAAGGGCTATGTTCCTGCCGTTGCCAACCGTCCGGCCGATGCGCCGATCGGTCTGATCCCGATCGACTCGCTCTATTCGCCGGTCCGTCAGGTATCCTACAAGGTCGACAATGCCCGCGTTGGTCAGGAGCTGGATTTTGACAAGCTGAACCTCACCATCGAAACCGATGGCACGGTCACTCCTGAAGATGCGATCGCTTATGCGGCCCGCATTTTGCAGGACCAGCTGCAGCTTTTCGTGCATTTCGAAGAAGCGCTGGAACAGGTTTCCTCGCCAATCGGCATGGCCGCCCAGCAGAGCCAGGCAGAAAGCGATGCCAACCAGCTCAACCGCTATCTTCTCAAGAAGGTCGACGAACTGGAACTCAGCGTCCGCTCCGCCAACTGCCTCAAGAACGACAATATCATCTATATTGGCGATCTCGTGCAGAAGACCGAAGCCGAAATGCTGCGCACGCCAAATTTTGGCCGCAAGTCCTTGAACGAAATCAAGGAAGTGCTGTCCAGCATGGGTCTGCGTCTCGGCATGGACATCCCCGGATGGCCACCTGAAAATATCGAAGAAATGGCCAAGAAGCTCGAACAAGAGCTGCTCGGTTAATTTTACCGTCATCCCGGCGCAGGCTGGAATGACGACAAGAGGTTTACTGGTGATGCCTCTGTAAAATCACCTGCTGCGGGGTACCTCATACGGCCCCTTAACGAACGAAGGATTTAACTATGCGTCATAGAATGAAGGGCCGCCGTATGCAGCGGACCGGTGCTCACCGTCAGGCTCTGCTGAAGAACCTCGCGGCTGCACTGATCAAGCACGAACAGATTTTGACCACTGTTCCGAAGGCTAAAGAACTGCGCCCTTATGTCGAAAAACTGATCACGCTCGGCAAACGCGGTGGCTTGTCCAACCGTCGTCTCGCGCATGCACGTTTGATGGATGAGACCCAGGAAAAGAAACTTTTCGAAACTATTGCTGACCGTTATGCCGAACGCAGTGGCGGTTACACCCGCATCATTCGCGCCGGTTTCCGTGGTTCCGACGCCGCGCCGATGGCAATCATCGAGCTCGTCGATCGCGACGTGGACGCCAAGGGTCAGGACAGCGGTCCGGACCAGAGCGTACAGGATGAATACGAAGACGCATAAGTCCTTCATCCAGGATACAGTTTCAATTGATATGAGAGGCCGTGAGCGATAAGCTTGCGGCCTCTTTCTTTTGTCCGGGGTAAATATGCGCAGTTTGATCATTTTGACATTGGCCATGGGATTGGCCGCAACCTCCCCCGCGCTGGCCGCGGATCATGAAAATAAGGAAGTCCCGCTGACCTACCCCGAATCCAGGACCGTTGACGTCGTCGAAGAGCAATTTGGCGAATATATTTCCGATCCCTATCGCTGGCTGGAAAATGACGTCCGCGAAGATACCGAGGTTGCCGACTGGGTGAAGGCGCAGAATGCACTCACCGACGGCTATCTCGAAAAGCTTGAAGGCCGTGAAGTTCTGGCAAAATCGATGGAAGCATTGTTCGATTATGATGATCTGGGCATTCCGGTCGAAGCAGGCGGCAAATATTTCTACGAGCGCAAGAGCGGCGGCCAGAATCAGGCGGTGCTCTATGTCCGTGACGGCGCAGACGGTGAGGAACGGGTGCTGATCGATCCGGCTGGCTGGTCGGACGACGGGGCGACGGCGCTGGCCGGCTGGAAAGCCTCCGGTGACGGCAGTCTGCTCGCTTATGCGGTGCAGGACGGCGGCTCCGACTGGCGGACGGTGAAAGTCCTCGATGTCGAAAGCGGCGAGGTCCAGCCGGACAATATCGAATGGGCCAAGTTCACCGATTTGGCGTGGATGCCGAATAATGTGGGCTTTCTCTATTCCCGCTTTCCCGAGCCGGAAGAAGGGGCTGCCTTCCAGTCGTTGAACGCGGATCATGCCGTTTATCTGCATCCGATCGGCAGCGATCAGGCAAAGGATGTGAAAGTCTATGCCACACCCGATCAGCCTGAACTCAATCATTCCGCCGAGCTGACTTCGGACAAGGAATGGGTGGTGATCACATCCTCCTCCGGCACCGATGACCGCTATGAAATCACCCTGATCAAGGTGGACGCTCCGGAACTGGAAACGCGGAAGCTGGTCAGCGGATTCGAGAACGACTGGCGGCTGATTGATGGCGTCGGTGACACGCTCTATTTCGTGACCAACAAGGACGCGCCGCGGCTGCGCGTGGTCAAAGCCGATTTAAGCGATGAACAGCCCGTATTTACCGAGCTGGTTGCGGAAAGCGATGCGGTGGTTGACGGCGCGATGATCGTCGGAGACCGGCTGGTCGTCAGCTATCTTGTAGACGCCAAGAGCCAGCTTTCCACCTTTGACCTCGAGGGCGAAGCGCTCGGCTCGCTCGATCTGCCCGGACCGGGGCAGGTGACTGGCCTCAGCGGTTCGATGAAGAGCGAGGAAGGCTTTTTCACGTTCGGGAGCTTCAACCGGCCGACCACGGTTTTCCGCTATGAGCCGTCATCGGCTCCGACCATCTGGGCTGAACCGGCGCTGCCATTTGATCCCGAAGCGGTTGAAGTGACGCAGCGTTTTTACGAAAGCAAGGATGGCACGAAGGTCCCGATGTTCCTGGTGCATATGAAAGGCCAGGATCTTTCAGAAGCCGCACCGACGTTGCTTTACGGCTATGGCGGGTTCAATATTTCGGTATTGCCGCAATATAAGCCGGCCTGGATGGCGTGGATCAAGGCGGGCGGCGTGTTCGCCTCTGCCAATCTGCGCGGTGGCGGCGAATATGGCAAGGAATGGCACGATGGCGGCCGCCTGCAGAACAAGCAGAATGTCTTCGACGATTTTATCGCCGCCGGTGAATATCTGATCGCCGAAGGCATTACGCCCGAAGACGGTCTGGCCATTGAAGGCCGCTCCAATGGCGGATTGCTGGTCGGTGCCGTCATGAACCAGCGGCCCGATCTGTTCGCTGCCGGACATGCAGCGGTTGGCGTGATGGATATGCTCCGCTTCGACCGGTTCACCGCCGGGCGCTATTGGGTCGATGATTATGGCTATCCGGACAAGGAACAGGATTTCAAGACTCTGCTCGGCTATTCGCCTTATCATAATATCAGAAATGGCGTCGATTACCCGGCGCTGATCGTTTCAACCGCCGATACCGATGATCGGGTCGTTCCCGGCCATAGTTTCAAATATACCGCGCGCTTGCAGGCGCTGGATACGGGGGATGCACCGCATTTGATCCGAATCGAAACCCGGGCGGGTCATGGCAGTGGCAAGCCGACCGACAAGGTGATTGAGGAATATTCGGATATTTACGCGTTTCTGGCGCATGCGATCGGACTTGAGCTAGGCGAATGAAGAGCGGTTGGTCAGGATGTCAGATGGATAATCGCGAGCAAGGACTGGTGACCGATAAGGCGGTGAAAGAATACGGGTTCACAAAATAGGCTTCAAACGATAACCACTAGGTGGGCGCGTCACATCATAGTTAGTTGGAAGCAATATGTTAGCCATTGTAACCGCCGCATTCCTGTCCGTATCCGCTGGCAGCGTTATCGAACAGGACGACAATAGGTTCGTTGTCGATGACGCGCTTTTTACAATCCTGGCGGAAAATGCCGAGGATAGCCTGACGAAAATCGACGTCGCTAAAGCACAAAAGATCAACGCGGATTTCATGGCGGACAAGCAGCTGGACGCGATGGAGCTTGGGTTTCTGGTGGAGGCCGCGACGGATGTCATAACGCCGTTGCGTTTCTCGCTGGCTAAAGAAGGTGGTCGCAATCTGATGGCCTATCGGCCCGAAAAGGAAGCTCGCCAGTTAATTGCAGCGATGCTGAGTGATGCCTATCAGCAATATTGGGACGGCGGCGATGACGACTATAGCGCCATGCTGAAACATTCGCTGCATTCCGAGCACAGCGACGCACAGCTTACGGAATTTGCCTTGCCCAGGATACGGGAGGTCTGGAAGCTGAGCAATGTGGGCAATGCTTACGCACCTATGCGCGGCTTGATCACGGCGCTGTCGGACAGAAACAAGCGGCTGCCTGCATCCGATCAAGCGGCCGGACGGATGATGCTGCATCGCTGGTTTGTTCGGGCCGACAGATACGGACAGGATGATATCCCCGACTTTTTATATCGCTGGCTGAAGCCGAAAACCGATATCGTTGCTGATAAATAAAGTGGAAACCAGCCTTCGCGGCCAAGTGTCTACATTCCCTGTCTGTCTTTTGCGGCCATAGGAGGCTTTAGCTCAGGCTCACTGTTCTATCTCGATCCGCCCCACCGATGATTACGGCAAAAACATCTTCTCAGAGGCCGGTTTTACCGTTCTGAGAGACCTCTTATCATCCATCCAGGACCGATTTGTTTAGTCGATAAGTGCCGTGCCGGAGATCCGCGAGTTGTTTGGTGGCTTCGATATCGAGGCAGTTGATCTGAGCTATCGGATCAGTGGGAAGGTCACACCGGCGAAGGAATTGATAATATCAAACTGGTGGTCATAATCTGAAATTTGGTAACGGATTGCACGGTGGTTGGGCGTCAGGAGTTGGGTGGGAAGCGGTCATTGATACGAACGACTTCTAGTGTGCTCAAAGCGGACACTAGGAAACAAACAAAAAATCGCTAGTAGGCAAAAGGTAAAAAAGAAAAGAAAGGCATCGACCATCACAACCGATAGTTCAGATTGGTGGATTCCCGGAAAAAAGGTTGGTGTCTATATGCTAGGCAGCAACATTCATGAGATAGATGGTTTTCTCACAGATCATATACTGCAAACTCAGTTCGCCCAAAGGTTTGACGGACAAATTACACATTCTTTTGCCACTCGCGACGATTCATTCTCCATTTTAGTTACCTCAGGGATTATTGAATCGATCACCTGCTACAAACAGTTTCTATTTAATGGAAATGTTATCGGAACAGCAGTGATGGATTTTACCGGTCACCTAGTTAATACTTTCGGCAAAGAGACAGCAGAACCCAATGAGAACAACTATGTAGAATATGACGATGGCGACATCCAGCATGATGTGGACTTCAATCACTTAAATATGTTTGTAACCGCTAACGAGAAAGACGTTATTTTGTCAGTCAGTGTTCAGTCTGATTGAGTTATAGCATTTGTTATGCCCACTCCTGAAATTGTGGTTGTTGGACAATCGACACATTCCTAATGTCCGCTTCTCTATCGCGGCCTATGTCAAGAGTGTGTTGATTAAGTCATTTGGTATTCCTTCCTGTTGTAGGTCTGCTTGGCCGATGTGCCGTCACGGAGGTCGTGCTTCTCTTCGAGGTCGGCGTATGGCCGCCTCATGATGGGGTAAGAAGGATGAAGTGGTTCAATCTTTTGGGCGCCCTTGCTGCAGGTGCAGCAGGATCTGCGGACATTACGAACTCACTCTACCCGTCGTCCCCGTGAGGACATCATTCTGCCGAGGCAGAACTCGGAATCCGGATATGCTTGTTAAACCTGTTTGGCGGCGCTGTTGCTGAAGCGAAAGTCGGTGCCATCGATCCACATCCGGTGGAGAATGACGGCAATGCGTCTGGCCAGCGCGACGGTTGCCCGACGCATGCCGCGCCGCTGTGCTACCCGCAGCGCCCATGCCTTGAGCCACGACCATTTTCGGGAATGGGTGAGCATCGATTGTGCCGCTTCGTAAAGCATGGTGCGCAACATGACGTCTCCGCATTTGGAGATACCGCCATCATAGTCGATCTCGCCTGACTGGTGCCGCCTCGGCGTCAGACCGGCATGCGCGCCGACATCTCTGGAGTGCACAAACCGATGCGGCTGATCAACTGAAGCCCGGTAGGTGAGCGCAACGATGGGGCCGACACCCGGAACGGTCATAAACCGTCTGCATATAGGATCATCACGCACCATATCGAGTAGCATCTTGTGCAGGATCGCCAGTTGCTCGCGCATCACCCGCCGGACTGCCAGCAAAGGATCGATGATTGCGGCCAGTCTGGGAAAACCTTCGACTAGCTCGCGAATCCGCGCTTCGTAGTTCCGGGTGCTGACCATGCCGACCTTCAAGCCAAAGTTGCGCAGCGTTCCGCGCATGTCGCATTCGATGTCGAGTAATTTGCGCTGGACCAGCTTGCGGCTCGTCAGCAGCATTCGTTGTTCCTGCGCTGCCAGGGTCTTGACATGCACTGGCTTGAACAATCCCACGCGCATCATCTGGGCGATCCCGCGTGCGTCATTGCGGTCGCTCTTGTTGATCTGCTGGGCCTTGAGCAGCGCTTTCATATGCCGTGTCTCAACGCACACGACAGGCAGGCCCGCCTCAGCCAGCCCGTTCACCAGCCATTGCGACAATGGTCCCGCCTCAATCCCCACCCGGACATAATCACCGCCAACCGAGGTCAACAGCACAGCAATATCATCCGGCTCAGTAGGAACCTTATGCTCGCAGATCACCTCGCCAGCTTCATCAACAACGCACACCGCTGTCTCTTCTACCGACACATCCAAACCTACAAAATACGTCATATCGCCGCTCCTTCCTTGATGCTCAAGGCCAGGATGACCCCGATCACATCATCTTAAATGAAGGGGCTGCTATCTGAATACACCATTCCCAAACGCAGCCGCCGCGATACACCATCTTTGGGCGCAAAATCGGACACTAGAGCTGAAAAACATGAACGACCGCAACTGGGGCGGAAGCGGCCGTACGCCGTGCGGGTGCGAAATGTCAGATTTTCATCTCTAGTACTGCGCCAATTTTCACGATTGCGACTGAAATGACGATCTCCAGTGCTCCAGAACCTCTTGTCTTAGGCTCCAGAAGCTTTTGTCCCGCGACACTCAGAGAAGGGGCTGCATCTCTAGTCCCCGATTGTTCATACGTTCATAAAAGTAGCAATTAATATGAACAGTTCCTGTCAGGCCAGTTCAGGCCACACTCAAGCCGACTCCCCTAAAAGGGCTTTGCAAGCTCGGGAAAAGGTTTCGGGCAGTGTGAAAGGAAAGTGGACATGAACAAGTTAAACAAGGCTCTTGTCGGAACCGCTACTGCTGCTGCAATGGCCGTTTCTGCTACCCCCGCAATGGCCAAGGATGGCCGCAACGGTGGACCGAGTGCTGGCGAAGTCATCGCTGGTGTTGCGATCATCGGCGCCATTGCAGCGATTGCGAGCTCCAGCAACAAGGACCGGAGATATAGCGATAATGATTATCGCGGTGACCGTTACCAGAATGACCGATATCGTCAGATCAATCAGCGTCAGGCCGTCAACCAATGTGTACGCGCTGCCGAAAATGGCGCAACCTATCGGGGCCGCGCCAATGTAACCGACATTCGCGACGTCGACCGGACCCGCAACGGCTACCGCATCAAGGGGAATATCCTGGTCGAGCAGAATCGCGGCAGGTATAACCGGAACAGCTACTCCGACAAAGGCAAGTTCACTTGCTATATCGAAGGCAACCGGGTGAGCGACGTGCAGTTCAGCGGGCTCAAATATGCCCGGCGCTAGACGCAATCCGCATGATTGAACGAGAAATGATGGTTCAGCCTGGTGACAGGCTGGACCATCTATATAGGATACAACGGCAGGTTTCGGGCTATGGGATCTGCGCTGAACGGGGTAATTGATATGACGAAGATGACCAGATTTTCTGCGATTGCAGCCTCCACTGCTTTGGTTTTTACCGGATTTTCTCCAGCCATGGCTGCGCCGATGCACAGCCCCACGCACCGGGGCGTCGCGATCGCCACGCCGATTGATGCCGGCGCGCTTGGCTGGACTGCCGACAGCGACAAGGCAGATGGCTGGCGCAGCTCTCGTGGATATCGGGGCTATCGCGGACATCGCCGCCATCGTGGCGGGATTGACGGGGGTGACGTCCTCGCTGGAATATTGGTAATCGGAGGCATTGCGGCAATTGCCAGCGCAGCGTCAAAAAACAACCGTGACCGGCGTTATGAAGACCGCGACTATCGCAACGATGCGCCGCGCTATGACGACCGGCGCGCCGACACGCGCAATGACAGCAGATATGACCGCAGCACAGGCGACATGGACCTGGCGATAAATGCCTGTTCCGATGCCGCTGAACGGCAAGCGGGTCGCGATGCGCGGGTGTCGGCAATCCAGTCCGTTTCACGTGATGGTGAAGGCTGGCGGGTGGAAGGCGCATTGTCGAACAGCGACCAGCGCACATTCCTGTGTGGAGCCAATCAAGGCCGCGTCGATTTCGTGCAACTCGGGAACGGCGATCTTGCCTTCGCGAATTAGGAGCGGATCCTAGACCGCAGTCCTGCCAAAATCCTGACGGGTGACCGGGTGCGAAGCGCTCAGGCCACCGTCAACCGCAATGGCTTGTCCATTGACATAGGATGAGCGGTCGGAAGCCAGAAACAGCGCGACTTCCGCCATCTCAGAAGGGGCTGCGCCACGGCGCAACGGGTTGAGATAGCCAAGCCGGTCTTCCTTGCCCTTTTCGCGGGCCTTGTCGTAGATGAACTGGGTCATGCCGGTTTCGGTAATCCCCGGGCAAATGGCGTTACAGCGGACATTGGATGTCGCGAACTGCTGCGAGGCAACTTTTACCAGATTGATGACGCCGGCCTTGGATGCTGAATAAGCGGGGCCACCGGCTCCGGATCTTATGCCGGCGACGCTGGCGGTGCAGATGATCGATCCGCCATGCTTGCTTTCGGCAATCACCTTGCCGGCATATTTGCAGGCCAGAAACGGCCCGATCAGATTAACGCGCAGCACTTCCTGCCATTCAGCGACGCTGCTGTCGAAAATGCCTTCAAAGCCGCCACCGATTCCGGCGTTGGCGAAGAAGACATGCAGGTCGCCAAAGCGCTGTTCCGCGGCTTCGACGAGCATTTCGACATCGCCTTCGGAGCCGGCATCGGCCTTGATCGCAATGATATTACCCTCGGAACCTTTGGCTGTGTCCTCGACCGCATCGGTAACATCGCTGGCGATGACCTTTGCGCCATGTTCGGCAAAGAGCAGGGCAGAGGCCCGTCCGATGCCGCTACCGGCACCCGTGATGATCGCAACTTTGCCCTTGAGGTCCATCTTATGCTCCTGCGCGTTTTGCGACTTCCCATCCGGCTTGTGCCAAGGGTGTCACCCGGTCCGACATTTCGGCCGCGGCGGCGCTATTGGCGGTGCCATCGGCAACCCGCTTCTGAATGCCCTGCAGAATAGCAGCAATGCGGAACAAATTATAGGCCAGATACCAGTCCATCGGCGGCAGCTCCGCCATGCCCGATTTTTCACAATAGCGCGCAATAGCCTCTTCGCGGGAAGGAATGCCAAGCGCGTCCAGATCGACACCCTTCAGGCCGCTGCGGCCTTCCGGTTCCATCTCATAGGCCATCAGCCAGTAAGCGAAGTCCGCGATAGGATCGCCAAGGGTCGAGAGTTCCCAGTCGAGAACCGCAATCACCTTGGGCTCGTCATGGGCGAAAATCATGTTGTCGAGGCGATAGTCACCATGGACGATGCCAAAACTCTTTTGTTCCGGGATCGTTTTGGACAACCAGTCGATCAGCCTGTCCATCTCCGGAATTTCCTGCAATTCGGACAGGCGATATTGCTGAGTCCAGCGGGAAATCTGGCGCTCGCAATAATTGCCGGGCTTGCCATGCTTTTCCAGGCCCAGTTCGGTCGGATCATAGCTGTGCAGCTTGGCCAGCGTATCGATCATTTCGTGATAGATGGCCTTGCGCTCTTCCGGATTGCTATTGGGCAATGTGCCGTCCCAGAAAGTCCGGCCATCGGCCATGCCCATGATGTAGAACATCGTGCCAAGCACACTGTCATCCTCGCACAGGCCGTAAGGTTTGGCGACCGGAAATCCTGCGGGATAGAGACCCGCAATTACCCGGAATTCGCGGTCGACGGCGTGAGCCGAGGGCAGCAATTTGCCGAACGGTTTCTTGCGCAGCACATAAGACGTGTCCGGTGTGTCGATCTTGTAAGTCGGGTTGGACTGGCCGCCCTTGAATTTGGTCAGGGTCAGCGGACCGGCATAGCCTTCGACATTATCCTCCATCCAGCGGGCCAGGCTGGCCTCGTCCAGTTTGTCTTTTTCGGGCACTTCCATCGTGCCGGTCATATCTTCCTGTGGATTCATGGAAGTCCCTCTTCCTTTAATTAAAGACAATCACGGACCTTGCCGCGTCACCTTTTCTCATTTTGTCAAAACCGTCGTTGATCTGCTCTAGCGGAATGGTTTCGGCGACAATGCTATCCAAATCGAGCATTCCGCGCAGGTAGAAATCCACCAGCCGCGGAATATCGACGGGAAAGCGGTTTTCACCCATCAGTACGCCTTGCAATTTCTTGCCGGAAAGCAGGTCCATCGCGCTCAGGCCAACCTTGTGATCCAGCGGCATCATGCCGAGGATGGTCGCGGTGCCGCCGCGTTTAAGTGAGCCGACCGCGAGATCGCCGGAGGCCGGACGACCGACGGCTTCGATCGCGTGATCGACGCCGCCTTTGGTCATTTCCACTATTTGCGCTGCTGCATCGTCGGCCATCGCGTCGATAACATCCGTCGCGCCAAGCTTGATAGCCAGGTCGCGCTTTTCCTTGATCGGATCCGCGGCGATAATCCGTCCGGCGCCCGCGATTTTTGCCGCGTTGATGGTAGCGAGGCCCACTCCGCCGCAACCGACCACGGCAACGGTTTCGCCAGGCGTCAATTTGCAGGCATTGAAGATCGTGCCGGCGCCGGTGGTCACCGCGCAACCGATAACGGCTGCACGATCGAGCGGCATATCGGGATCAATCCGTACGCAGGCATGTTCGTGGATCAGCATCTGCTCGGCAAAGGCCGAGAGATTGAGCATCTGCCCTACGGTCGATCCGTCGGGCCGCGTGATGCGCGGCGCTTCGTCTTCCCCGCGTCGCGTGTCTGCGCCCAGGCACAGAGACATCCGCCCGGTCACGCAAAATTCGCAATGGCCGCAATAGGCCGACAGGCAGGACACCACCGCGTCGCCGACGGCGACGGTGCGCACTTCGCTACCGATCGCCTCGACAATACCCGCTGCCTCATGGCCCGGAATGGCGGGCAGGGGGTGCGGATAGGCACCATCGATAAAGTGCAGATCCGAATGGCAAAGCCCGCAGGCCGCCGTCCGGATCAGCACTTCATGTGGTCCCGGTTTGGAGATTACGACATCCTCTATGACGAGCGGTTTTCCCGCTTCTATCAATACTGCTGCTTTCATTTTCTGCTCCTAGCGAGTGACAGCCAGATCACCTGACGAAAACTCTTCCTTCATCTTGCTGCCATCGGCGGTTTCGGCATATTTGCCATATTCCATCTTGGCGATAGTGCGGTTGTGCACTTCGTCCGGACCATCGGCAAGCCGCAGGGTCCGTTGGTGCGCATAAGCGCTGGCGAGACCATAATCATTGGACACACCGCCGCCGCCATGGGCCTGGATCGCGTCATCGATAATCTTCAGCGCCATATTGGGGGCCTGAACCTTGATCATCGCGATTTCGGCCTTGGCATATTTGTTGCCGACCTTGTCCATCATGTCCGCCGCTTTCAGGCAGAGCAGACGGCTCATGTCGATGTCGATCCGTGCGCGGGCAACGCGCTCGTCCCAGACGCTATGTTCGGAAATGCGTTTGCCGAAAGCGATACGCGACTGCAGGCGCTTGACCATTTTCTCGAGCGCTTCTTCGGCGACGCCGATGGTGCGCATGCAGTGATGGATACGACCGGGTCCGAGGCGACCCTGGGCAATTTCAAAGCCGCGACCTTCGCCGAGCAAAATGCTGTCAGCCGGAACGCGCACGTCCTTCATTTCGACTTCCATATGGCCGTGCGGTGCATCGTCATAGCCGAACACGGGCAGGTGACGAAGGACGTTCACGCCTGGCGCATCTATTGGCATCAGGATCTGGGACTGCTGCGTGTAACGGCTGCCCTCGAACGAGGTCTTGCCCATGACGATCGCGATTTTGCAGCGTGGATCGCCGAGGCCCGAAGACCACCATTTGCGACCGTTGATGACATATTCATCGCCATCGCGAACGATCGCCGTTTCGATATTGGTCGCATCGGAGGATGCAACGGCCGGCTCGGTCATCAGAAAGGCAGAGCGGATTTCGCCGTTCATGAGAGGACGCAGATATTGTTCTTTTTGCTCCAAGGTGCCGTAGCGGTGGAACACTTCCATATTGCCGGTGTCGGGAGCGGAGCAGTTGAACACTTCGGAAGAAAAGCCGACGCGGCCCATTTCTTCGGCGCACAGCGCATATTCCAGATTGGTCAGGCCGGGCCCTTCGAATTCAAATACGTCGTCGATATGGGTCAGGTTCGGATTGGGTGGCGGCATGAACAGGTTCCAGATGCCGGCTTCCTTGGCTTTTTTCTTCTCTTCCTCGACGACCTGAAGAACTTTCCAGCGCTCGCCGGTCGATTCTTCTTCGTGGAAGTCAGCCATGCGCGGACGGAGGTGAGTCTCTATATGATCGCGGACCCGGTTGCGCCAATATTCCTGCTTTTCCGTGAGATCAAAATCCATGCCCAAATCCTTATTCTTTTTTAACTATGCGATTAACTTAACAGAGGCGGTCTGGCTTTGCCACCGCGAAAACGATTAGCGGCAGCAGTTTTATTCATCAGTTTTCATTTCACTTTCGGCATTTCCGCGGCCAGCTTCGATATCCGCTCGCCATGGTCCTGCTCGCCGAGAGGAAATAGAGTGTAGGCCCAAGCGCCGGCAAATCCAATCACGGTGACCATCGATACGAAAACCAGAGCGAGATTGTCGACAATGCGGGGGTCGACACTCCCGGGTACCGCCTGCGCCGGCAGCTGGATGAAGGAAATGATCAGGCCGGATAGCAGGATGCCCATGCCGCCAACCATTTTCTGCATGAACCACATGCCGGACGAGAACAGGCCCTCGGTGCGCTTGCCGACGTCAAATGTATAGGCATCCGTCACGTCCGCCATCATCGACATGGTCAGGATCATCGCCGAAATGCTGGCGCCGATCCCGATGACGAGAAGCGTAAACAGGATCGGAATGAGATAGGGAGACCCCGGTTCCGGGAAAAGGCCAGCCATGCGCAGCCAGTAAGGTGCTGTACCCACGATCACTGCGAACAGCGTCAAAAAGGCTGCCCCTTTGGGCTTACCGGTGCGTCTGGAAATCGGGGTCACCATCAAAAATGCCATAATGACGCCGATGAAGAGAACCGCAGAATAAAGCGTCATTTCCGCCGAGCCGAATTCCCAGACATGGGTCAGGAGATACGGCGTCATGGAGAATAGCAGCCCCTGATTGGTGAACGCGAAAACGCCAGCGAACATCAACAACAGAAAAGGCGAGAAACGAAAGGCAGAGAGCATTTCCGAAAAACCTTCTGCGGTTTTCGGCTGGGTGCTCTCGGCCTTATATTGCCCGACTAATCGCTTATGCGTGCTGACAGCGGACACCAGAACGGAAACAGCCATGACGCAGGCGCCGATAATGGCAAATGAGGAATAGCCGTCGGCGTTGAGCAGCCCCACTGGATATTTTTCGCTGGGGACCAGCAATATACCATAAGCGAGAACCATGATGCCGAGACCACTCGCCCAGCCGAACAGGGTTCGATAGCGCAAGGTGCTGGTGCGATCATGATAATCCCGGCTGAGTTCCGGAAGCATTGCGAGCGAGGGAACCTCATAGGCGGACAATGTGATCCGCACGAGCATTGCCATCGTCAACAGATAGAAAAATTGCAGCGTGGCGCTTGTCTCTGGCGGGTGCCACAATAGCAGCCATGCGATTGCGATGGGAAAGGCGGCGCCGTATAGCCACGGGTGGCGGCGGCCTATCGGTGTTCTGGTCCGGTCGGTCATCTGGCCGATCAGCGGATCAATGAAGGCATCGACGAACAGGGCAATGGCAATCGCCAGGCTCACAACATCGGCGCGCATGCCGACAACCTGGTTATAGTAATAGAGCAGGAAAACGGAAAAACCGTTGTCCTTTATCCCGTATGCCGAGGCGCCGAAGCCGTATAGAATTTTGGTTTTAAGCGGCAGCTTGTCCGAAGTCGCTGTCAACGCAGGTGCTCCGGCAGAATCGCATCGAGCATGCCGGGTATTTCCGGATTCCAGCTGCCTTCGGTGCCGACCAGCATGCCGCCATCGACCAATATATGTGTGCCGGTGACAAAGCCTGCGGCATCCGAAGCAAGATAGGCTGCTGCTTCGGCGATATCACTGGGCACGCCGGGACGGGCAACCGGCTGGACGCTGGCAGCGGCCTGACCCAGAACGGTGTTGATCTCCTGCGCTTCTTGCTTGTTGGCGCCGACGGTCGACGCGAAAATATTGGTCTGGATGAAGCCGGGGCAGATCGCGTTCACGCGGATCTTGTAGCGGGCCAGCTCGGCCGCAGCGACCTTGGTCAGATGCAGGACGCCCGCCTTGGCAGTGGAATAGGCAATCGGGCCGTAGCCTGCCTGAAAAGAACAGATGGACGCGGTATTGACGATCGCTCCGCCGCCGCGCTTCTTGAGATGCGGTGCCGCATGGCGAATACCCATCGCCACCGATTTGAGCAGCAGGGCCATGGCAAAGTCCCAGTCATCGCCGCTGATCTCGTCGATCGGATCGCGCGGGCCGCCGGCACCGGCATTGTTGAACACAATATCAATGCCGCCCGTTTCTTCGGCAGCATAATCCATCAGCGCCTTGATTTCGGCTTCCTGGGTGACATCGCATTTCTTGAACAGAAAGCCCTTGCCGAGGGACGACATCATCGCGGTGCCTTCCGCTTCGTCGATATCGCCCATGACGACGGTGGCGCCCTCGCGCAGGAAAAGCTCGACACTGCCGCGTCCGATTCCCGATGATCCGCCGGTTATGACGGCGGTCTTGCCCTTAAATCGCATCCTCTTGCGCTCCCTTTTTTTTCTTCATTAAAGCGGTGATACCTTGCAGCGTCAATCACTTGTGCTGACCAAGCTTGTTTCCGTTACGGAATTCAAAAGACTGGTCGGTCGTGGTAAAATTTTTCGTCAGATTCTCCGATTATTTTTGACTTCAGGCCAAGGGAATCGTTGAATCAATCCACGCAAATATGATAGTCCAACTTTAATTGATCAATTAAAAGGAAATTCGTGATGTCCGATCTGGAAACCTTCCGCGCGGAAACGGCTGCCTGGCTCGAAGCCAATTGTCCTCCGGAAATGCGCGAGCCGATGACCGGCGAAGACGATGCCGTCTGGGGCGGGCGCAATGCGACGTTCAAGCCCGGCCAGAAAGAATGGCTGGATATCATGGCGGCCAAAGGCTGGACGGTGCCCGACTGGCCGAAAGAATATGGCGGCGGTGGATTGTCCCGGGCCGAAGCAAAGGTTCTCGGACAGGAAATGGCGCGGCTCAGATGTCGCTCGCCATTGTCGAGCTTTGGCATCTGGATGCTTGGCCCCGCGCTGCTGCATTTCGGCACCGAAGCGCAGAAAAAGCATTTCTTGCCGCCGATCGCGCGCGGCGAAATTCGCTGGTGTCAGGGCTATTCCGAACCGGGTTCCGGTTCCGATCTGGCGTCGCTGCAAACCAGCGCCGTCGATAAGGGCGATCATTTTGTCATCAACGGTCAGAAAATATGGACGAGCTACGCTGACAAGGCCGACTGGATATTCTGTCTCACCCGGACCGACAAGAATGAAAAGCACAAGGGCATTTCGTTCATGCTGTTCGACATGGCCAGCGAAGGGGTAACGACCAAGCCGATCGTCCTGATCTCCGGCGCTTCCGCTTTCTGCGAAACATTTTTCGATGATGTCAAGGTGCCCAAGGAATATGGTGAGGGCGTTTCGTCTGTAGTCTATGAAGTGAACAAGGGCTGGGACGTTGCCAAATATCTGCTCGGTCACGAACGTAGCATGATTTCCGATCAGGGTGGATCTACCGGCGGTTCGTTGGGCGCGAAATTTGCGGATCAGATCGGCCGCGATGCAATGGGCCGTCTCGATGATCCGATGCTTCGTGCTGAACTGGCGGATATCGATATCGAACTGCTCGCCTTCCGCGCGATGGCCGAGCGATTCGGCGACACGTTCAAGGCCGGGCTCTGCCATCCGGCTCAGCCGAATATGATGAAATATGCCGGTACCGAAATCAACAAACGCCGGCACGAGTTGATCATGTCGGCTGGCGGCAGCGAAGTGCTGGAATGGGAAAGCGACGCCAGCAATGGCGGGATGACCGCGCGCAGCTGGCTGCGCACCAAGGCGAACAGCATCGAGGGCGGCACCAGCGAAGTCATGCTGAACGTCATTTCCAAGCAGATATTGCGTTTGCCGGGCGCCTAGCGCCGATACCGCCCGATTTTCCGGAGAGAAGATCGTGATCGCGCGACCAGCGCAGATAATTTTATAAGGACGAGATGATGCCGCTATATTTGAACGAAGACCAGCAGATGCTGCACGACAGCGCAGCCGAATTCATGAAAGGCGAAGCCCCGGTTTCGCATTTGCGCGAATTTCGCGACAAACAGTGCAAGGACGGATTCTCCCATGACCTGTGGAAGCAATTTGCGGAAATGGGTTTTACCGGCATTTTGATCGGTGAAGAAGAAGGCGGCCTCGGTCTTGGCCACGTCGAGGCCGGCGTCGTGCTTGAGGAAATCGGTCGCAATCTGACACCTTCGCCGTTTCTGACGACCGCGGTTGCCGGCGTCGAAGCGCTCAACGCGGGCGGCAAGGCCCTGCGCGACAAATATTTCCCCGGTATCATCGCCGGTGAAACGGTTCTGGCGCTGGCGATCGATGAAGGCGCCAAGCATCGTCCCGACCAGATCAGCATGGCCGCAACCCGCGAAGGCAATGGCTTCAAGCTGGATGGCAAGAAACAATTCGTGGTGCAGGGCGGTTCGGCCGATATGCTGATCGTCGCAGCGCGGACCAGCGGGTCTGCAGGCGATGACAAAGGCCTGACGCTGTTTGCCGTCGACGCCAACGCAGCCGGCGTTTCGCGTGACAGCGCGCGGCTGGTCGACAGCGCTATGGCGGCGCATGTGCAGTTTGACGGCGTGACGGTCGATGCAGACGCGGTGATCGGCGAGGTTGATGATGGCGACACCGTGCTGCGGCGCTTGCTGAACGCTGGTCGGTCCGGTGCGGCTGCCGAAACACTCGGTGTGGGCGCAGGCTCGATGGATATTACCGTGGACTATATCAAGGGCCGCAAGCAATTTGGCGAATTGATCGGTTCGTTCCAGGCGCTGCAGCATCGCATTTCCCATCTCTACAGCGAGATGGAGATCGCCCGGGCAACCGTATTGAAGGCGCAGCAAATGCTCGACGAAGGGTCATCCAAGGCAGATCTGATGGTGTCGGTTGCCAAGGCCAAGGCCGGCAAGGCAACAGCGCTTTCGGTCAAGGAAGGCGTCCAGATGCACGGCGGCGTCGGCATGACCGACGAATATGACATCGGCCTCTATATGAAGCGTGACCGGGCGTTGCAGGAATTCATGGGTGATGTGAATTATCACACCAATCTCGTTGCTGAAATGCACGGCTATTAAAGGATGAAGACGATGGATTTTAACAAACTATTCTCGCTCGAAGGCCGGGTTGCTCTCGTCACCGGCGGCCAGCGCGGTATTGGCGCGATGATCACCGAAGGATTTCTGACCCAGGGCGCGAAAGTCTATATTTCCGGCCGCAAGGCTGATCAGGGCGAAGCAGCAGCTGCGGAATTTGGCGATAATTGCATCTATATCCAGGGCGATATTTCGACGGTAGAAGGCTGCAAGTCGCTGGCCGCCGAGATCGCGTCGCGCGAAGACAAGCTCGACATTCTGGTCAATAACGCTGGCGTCGCCTGGGGCGCGGAATATGTCGATTTTCCCGAATCCGGCTGGGACAAGGTCATGGATACCAATGTCAAAGGCCTGTTCTTCCTGACCCAGGCGCTGCACCCGCAATTGAAAGCCGCTGCCAGCATGGAGCGGCCGGCCAAGGTCATCAATATTGCGTCTATTGACGGCATGAAGGTCAATCCTTGGGAAACCTACAGCTATCAGGCGTCGAAAGCGGCGGTCATTCACCTGACCCGCAAAATGGCTGCCAAGCTGGTGCAGGAAGATATCATCGTGACCGGAATCGCCCCCGGTGCTTTTGCTTCGTCGATGAACAAGGCCGCTCGCGATCATGAAGACGCGGTGGAAAAGGGCATACCGGCAAAACGCATCGGGCGGCCTGAAGATATGGCATCGGCAGCGGTATTTCTCGCCAGCTCCGCCGGGGATTATGTGGTCGGTACGACCATTCCTGTCGATGGCGGCGTCGTCAACGCGCCAAGTCCCGGAACGTCGATCGACCCCTGATTAGCGCTTGCAGCTTGACGGATTGAACTCCAGACTGTATTAACATAGCAATACAGTCTGGAGAAATTAGCATGTCCACGAAATATCTGTTTTTACTCGCGGCCCTCCCGCTTGCCCTGTCCGCCTGCAGCAAGGCCGAAGATGAAACCGCAGACGGTTCCTCTGTTTCGATAGACTTTAGCGACGAGAGCGAGTCCGAAGGCGAAAAAATCAAAATCGGCGGGGACGGCGGAGACAGCAAATTCTCTATCAAGGCTGACGGTTTCTCGATGGAAGTAGACCTGCCGTCGATCACGCTCGACAGCGACGATTTCGACATGAACGATGTCGATTTCTATCCCGGTAGCCATGTCACCGGCTTTGACGTCCAGGACAAAGGCGAGCAGGGCGGCAAGGTCCAGATCAGCTTCAAGGCTCCGGCAGGCGTGGAAAAATTGACCGCCTGGTACGAGACGCGATTGACCGCCAATGATTTTGAAGTCGTACGGAACGGAACCAATCTCTCGGGCAAGACCGAGGAAGGGGATCCCTTCTCGCTGGCTTTGACCGAAATATCCGCGGATGAAACCAAAGGCGTGTTGGAATTTTCCGAAGGCAAATAGGCGTCCCGGATTGGTCTAAAATTCCTGCAATTTGCACAATTTTACCGACATAGCGCGCGCCGTTCAGGCGGGGAGCAATGAAATATGCTATGTCCGCCTGTAACAAAACAGGAGAATTGGTCATGCGTCACGGAAAAGCCTTCAGCAGTCTACTCAATGCCGTCGTCCTGGCTTCGGCTCCGCTGGCGCTCGTGTCGTTCGCGGCAACACCGGCAGCGGCGCAAAGCTCCGGAGTGAAGAGCCTTTTGGGCGACGCCTCCGACAATGCGCTCGACAAGCTCTCCGAGCCCGGTGCTTTCTATGCCGACAAAGCGGTGCGGATATTGCTGCCCGGTCCGTTGCAGAAGGCGACGAGCATCTTGCGCTTCACCAGCAAGGCTGGCCTGACCAAGGATGTCACCAAGATGCTGAACGATGCCGCAGGCAAGGCGGCGCTCGAAGCCAAGCCAGTGTTCCGCTCGGCGATCGACGGCCTGACCCTGCAGGACGGCGTCGGCATTGTAACCGGTGGTGAAGAGGCCGGTTCAGATTATCTCCGGCGCACGTCTGGCGAAGAGCTGTCGGCAAAGGTCCGCCCGCTGGTTGAAAAAGCGCTGACGGAACTGGGTGCTTACCAGCAGGTCGAGAAGCTCGGATCCGTTTCCTCGCTGGCCCGGCTGGGCGGGGCCGACCTTTCGCGTGATGGCCTGACCGATAGTGTCACGGACCAGACGATGGAGGGCATTTTTACCTATATCGGTAACGAAGAAGCGAAGTTCCGGCGCAATCCGCTCGACAAGGGCAAGAAGCTGCTGAAAGACTTATTCTAGTAAAATCAGTCAGTTAAATCCCATTTTCCGGCGATAGAGCGCGGGAGTCGGTTGCAAAATGCGCAACAGGTAATCCTCCATTTTCAATTGAAACCTAGTGGCTACAGGACCATCTGCAGCCTGTAAGTTACGCAGGAAAAGAGATGTGTGATTGGCGTTGGAATAAGGAGAAAATCCATGAGAACGCTTTTCAATATTGTCGCCGCCCTTTCCGTTAGCAGCATCGTGCTGTTTTCAACGGTTCAGGTCTGAGGCAAAAAGTTACAATCCCGGCAGCCTCCTCCTCCTCCCGAACGAGGCGCCGGGATTGGTCCAAAGGTCCGGCGCTTCATCCATCCCCTCCCATGAGAGAAGGGCCGGACCAGCGGACAAACTTTCAACAGCCCCCCTCGTAAATCCCCGACGCCAAGCTTATCCACCGTATCGGCAGGAGTTTTCCACCGGTAAGTGCATCGCCTGTGGATAACTCGCCTTTTTCCCCTAGGAGCGACTCGGACATTGGGAGCATATATAGGTCATCGGAAGGGAATTGGACGAACCAGCGACCAGTCAGCAATGACCCGCAGGACAGCCCGGGACCCGGAAGATGGTCGAGACGACCAGTTTGTTTTTCGCAAGAAAAGGAAAAGGATCTCTCGGTCGATGATCGGAGAAAGTCCGAAATGGGAAGGCGCAAGCCGGAACGGATCAGACCGACTAGATCATCAGGTGACTAGACCAATTGCGGGCCGGAAACCGAAGCGAAGAAGCGCAAGCGGACACGTGGAAAACCACCGACCATCAACGTATTGGCCCGGAAACCGGACGCCAAACAAGCGGCCGCCGGAATCGCAAGAGGAAGGCAGCCCCAACAGAGGCGCAGCGGGAGCTTATCTTCGGGTAAGCTCCCGTTTTTTTGTTTGGTTGGGGCAGCCGCTATCTCGCGATTGGCGGCAATTTCTCCCGGCTGTTCGCTTCGATTGATGCGAATGCAATGCAGCCAAAGCCGCGATCCAGGGCGCGAATGAGATAGTTCCGCGCAAGACCGGCTGTTTGACCATATCCTGGAGGCCGTCCGGCAGCAGGCAGGGCGAACCACGCATGCTTTTCTTATGGCCAGTGATCGCCGTCACACGGCGCCCGAAAAAACTGGGTTAACAAAATCCCGCGGTATCGATCTGATGAAATATTTCACTCGATACGAACTCGATGCCGCACCAAACCCTTTATGGGTATCCAGGAGAAGTTCGACGGTTATTGCGACCCGGCCGTCGGGCTTCTTTTGTTGTGTGAAATAAAGACTTCCAAACCATGCTTGGCTGCGCCGGCTTGTAACCCTTTCGGATAAGGGGCTCCGTCTTTGCTGTTGCCGGGACAGGAATTATCCCACCTCTTTCCCGAAATTTTTGCCAGTCTCTGACTATAATTCTGAACTCGGGACAATCGACTAGGAAGATCTCCGGCGCCACCATCATCGAAATGTTCGATTACTCTCAGGAAATTTACTGATTTCGCCATCTATGTTCGTGAGCCTAAACTCTGCCCACAACAATATTTCGAAAAACAGGATGGAGAGAAAGATGTTCAAATCACAAGTTTCGCTTTTCGCACTGCTGGCCGCGTCAATGACGCCGCTGGTGATGGCCAGTCCGGCCCATGCACAAGAATCTGCCATGTCCAACAAGGACTGGTGGCCACAAAGCCTCGACCTCGCAGCGCTTCGCCAGCATGAGGCCCAGTCCAACCCTTATGGCGCGGATTATGATTATGCCGCCGAATTCGCGACCCTCGATCTGGCTGCGGTCAAGGACGATATCCGCAAGGTCCTGACGACTTCACAGGACTGGTGGCCAGCCGATTATGGTCATTATGGCCCCTTCTTCATTCGCATGGCCTGGCACAGCGCCGGTACCTATCGCGTCGGTGATGGACGCGGTGGCTCCGATGGCGGAGAGCAGCGGTTCGAACCGCTCAACTCCTGGCCCGACAATATCAGCCTCGACAAGGCGCGCCGTCTGGTCTGGCCGATCAAGCAGAAATATGGCCGCAAATTGTCCTGGGGCGATTTGATGGTGCTGACCGGCAACGTCTCGCTTGAAGATATGGGCTTCAAGACCATCGGCTTTGCCGGCGGTCGCGTTGACGCCTTCCAGCCGGATCTGGTGTTCTGGGGTCCGGAAGCCAAGATGCTGGCCGACAGTCGCCGTGATGGCAAAGGCAATCTCACCGGACCGCTGGCTGCGACGCAAATGGGCCTGATCTATGTCAATCCGGAAGGTCCGAACGGCAATCATGATCCGATCTCGGCGGCAGCCGATATCCGACGTGCCTTTGGCAATATGGCGATGAATGACGAGGAAACATTGGCGCTGATCGCCGGTGGTCATACGTTCGGCAAGGCGCATGGCGCACACAAACCCGAAGAATGCCTCGCTCCCGAACCGTCGGCAGCCGGCATTGAGGCCCAGGGACTGGGCTGGGAAAGCAAATGCGGCAAGGGCAATGCCGAGGACACGATTTCCAGTGGCCTCGAAGGCGCATGGTCGGCCAATCCGATCGCCTTTACCAATCAATATCTCGACAATCTTTTCGGTTTCGAATGGGTGAAGGTCAAGAGTCCGGCCGGTGCAACCCAGTGGATCCCTAGTGATCCAAATGCTGCGAATATGGTCCCCGACGCCCATATCCCGGGCAAGACCCATGCGCCGATCATGTTCACCACCGATATCGCGATCAAGGAAGATCCCGGTTTCCGCAAGATCGCCGAGCGCTGGCATGAAAATCCTGATGAATTCGCGGCCTCCTTCGCCCGCGCCTGGTTCAAGCTGACTCACCGCGATCTCGGACCGTCGGCCCGCTATGTCGGTGCAGATGCTCCAAGCCAGAGCTTTGTCTGGCAGGATCCATTGCCAGCAGCGGACTATGCGATGATCGGCGATGCAGATGTGGCGCAGCTCAAATCGAAAATCCTTGCTTCCGGCCTGTCGACACCCGAACTGGTGCGCACGGCATGGGCCTCGGCTTCGACCTTCCGCAGCACCGACATGCGCGGTGGTGCCAATGGAGCGCGGCTGCGGCTGGACCCGCAGCGCGACTGGGCGGTCAATGACAAGGCGGAACTGACCAAAGTCGTCGGCAAGCTGGAAGCGATCCAGAAGGATTTCAACCGGAGTGCCAAGGGCGGCAAGCAGGTCTCGCTCGCTGACCTGATCGTACTCGGCGGCAACGCAGCGGTCGAGCAGGCAGCGGAAAAAGCTGGCCACAAGGTCAGCCTGCCGTTCACGCCCGGTCGCGTCGACGCCACGCAGGAACAGACCGATGCGGCATCCTTCGCCTATCTCGAGCCCAAGGCGGACGGCTTCCGTAACTATTACGTCTCCGGTGCCGATCTGGCGCCTGCGGCAGCACTGGTCGACAAGGCCGACGCGCTCAATCTGACGGTACCCGAGATGACAGTGCTGGTTGGCGGGCTGCGGACCTTGAACGCCAATGCAGATAAATCGTCCCACGGCGTGTTCACCGACAGTCCCGGCCGGCTGAGCAACGACTTTTTCGTCAATCTGCTCGACATGAAGACCAAATGGGCGAAGTCGGCCACGAATATGGGGCTATATGAGGGGCGCAACCGCGAGACCGGCAATCTGGTCTGGACCGCGACCCCGGTTGATCTGATCTTCGGATCCAATTCGGAACTGCGCGCCGTCTCGGAAGTCTATGCTTCTGACGATGCCGATCAGAAATTTGTCGAAGATTTCGCGGCAGCCTGGACCAAGGTGATGAACGCCGACCGTTTCTAGGCGAAGGCAAAAATCGAGAAGCCCGGTGGCCGCGTAACCCGCAGCCGCCGGGCTTTTCATTTTGAGCGGTTGGGTCGTCAAAATGCCTCGTCATCCTGAACCCGTTTCAGGACCCCGGGCCTTTGCTAACAGACGCCGTTGACTACCACGCCAAATACGCACCCCCCTCTGAGCCTGTCGAAGGACGAGTGCGTGCCATCATGCTTCGACAAGCTCAGCACGAACGGATCGTGTTCCGCGCGAGCTTCCAAAGCTCGCCCGAACAGATCACGGTTGCTCCCAAGAAAACTCCGTTCGCCCTGAGCCTGTCGAAGGGTCCGGCGTCTGCCGGGCAATGTCAGCTTGTTCCACCTGCGCTTCGACAAGCTCAGCACGAACGGATCGTGTTCCGCGCGAGCTTTCAAAGCTCGCCCGAACAGATCACGGTTGCTCCCCAAAAAAACTCCGTTCGTCCTGAGCCTGTCGAAGGGTCTGGCGTCTGCTGGGCAATGTCAGCTTGTTCCACCTGTGCTTCGACAAGCTCAGCACGAACGGATCGTGTTCCGCGCGAGCTTCCAAAGCTCGCCCGAACAGATCACGGTTGCTCCCCAAGAAAGCTCCGTTCGCCCTGAGCCTGTCGAAGGGTCCGGCGTCTGCCGGGCAATGTCAGCTTGTTGCACCTGCGCTTCGACAAGCTCAGCACGAACGGATCGTGTTCCGCGCGAGCTTCCAAAGCTCGCCCGAACAGATCACGGTCGCTCCCCAAGAAAGCTCCGTTCGCCCTGAGCCTGTCGAAGGGGCCGGCGTCTGCAGGGCAATGTCAGCTTGTTCCACCCGTGCTTCGACAGGCTCAGGGCGAACGGAGAATTTTCAATGGAATTTACAGTGAAGCACAGCAAAATGCTTTCCTACACGCCACCCGCTGGCTTAATCTCGCAACCGAAAGCTCTTTGACATTCTGGATATGTGCGAAATCGCTCCGGTCTTTTGCCCTCGACCGGACCGGTATCTCCCGATGACCCAAAGGTCACACTAGAGGGCAGGTGATTGCCGATAAAGATACTATAAAACAATAGTTTGCGGCAAAAGTCACAGAAAATAAAAAGGCGCGCTACTGTAAAGTTTGCAGCAGCGGCGCCTAGATCGCCGCCTGTGCGCTCATGATCTCTTTGCCGTCGTTGCCGATCACGGCGAGCGTAATATTCTCGCCCTCCTGATTGCCGACGAGATAAGTCGCAGCATTGGCAAAGGCGGGCGCTCGTCCCCGAAAGGAAAAGCTCGAGAGCTTGTTTGCACCCAATTCGCTTGCGGCCAGATTGAGCAACAATGTCGCCATCAGCGGGCCCTGAACGACAAGACCGGGATAGCCTTCTTCCTGCATCGCATACGGCTTGTCATAATGGATGCGGTGGCTGTTGAAGGTCAGCGCAGAATAGCGGAACAGCAAGGGCTCGCTCGGCATGATCATCTGCTGCCAGTGCCAGTCTTGCAGGTCCGGCGGATCATTGCTGATCGCCCCAACTGGCGAAGAGGTCGTCGCTGGCTCGCGATAGACGATATTCTGCCGTTCCCTGATCGACACACGGTCGCCGACGCGCGTTTCATGATCAACTGCGACAAACACCAGATCGCCCGACTTGCCGGATTTCTCTTCGATGCTGGCGACGGTCGACACGCGCGATATTGCATCGCCGAGTTGCAGCGCATGTTCGAACGCAACTTCGCTCGACGCCCACATCCGGCGGGGCAGGGCGATAGGCGGCAGGAAACCGCCTTTTGCGGGATGACCATCTTCCGCCAATTGCGCCGTTGGCACATCGGGCAGGCCAAGGCACCAGTGCAGGCCCTGCGGTATTTCGTCCGTGACCGGCCGGTCCATGGTTGCGCAATAGCGCTGCAACAGGCCGGGCGTGATCACATCATGGCGTGTCTCGCTCTTGCCGATCCAGTCTGCCCAGTCGCTCATCAATAGCTCCTTGGCAGGCCCAGCACATGTTCGGCGACATAGGAGAGGATCATATTGGTGCTGATCGGGGCGACCTGATAGAGTCTTGTCTCGCGGAACTTGCGCTCGACATCATATTCCGCGGCAAAGCCGAAACCGCCATGGGTCTGGACGCAGGCCTCGCCGGCTGCCCAGCTGGCATCGGCGGCGAGCATCTTGGCCATATTGGCTTCTTCGCCGCAATTTTCGCCCGCTTCATATTTGCGCAGGCCTTCGTGAACGAGCAATTCGGCGGCGCGCATCTGCGCATAGGCGCGGGCGATCGGGAACTGGACGCCCTGATTCTGTCCGATCGGACGTCCGAACAACACGCGTTCCTTTGCATAGGCCGTCGCCTTCTCGATGAACCATTTGGCATCGCCGATACATTCCGCCGCGATCAGCAGCCGCTCGGCATTCATGCCGGAAAGTATGTAGCGAAAGCCATTGCCTTCCTCGCCGATCAGATTGGCGGCGGGCACGCGCATATTGTCGAAGAACAGCTCCGTGGTGCTGTGGTTCATCATCGTCTCGATCGGCCGGATGGTCAGTCCGTTGTCCAGCGCCGCGTTCATGTCGACGAGAAAGACCGAGAGACCATCGGTGCGCTTGGCTACCTGATCCCGCGGTGTCGTGCGGGCGAGCAACAGCATCAGGTCGCTATGTTCGGCGCGGCTGGTCCATAATTTCTGGCCGTTGACGATATAATCGTCGCCATCCCGTTTGGCGACGGTCTTGAGCGCCAGCGTATCGGTGCCGCTGGTCGGTTCGGTCACGCCAAAAGCCTGCAACCGCAGCTCGCCGGTGGCGATTTTGGGCAGATATTGCGATTTCTGCTCATCCGAACCGTGCCGCAACATCGTGCCCATGATATACATTTGCGCGTGCACCGCGCCGCCATTGCAGCCCTGCGCCTGAATTTCCTCGAGGATCGCGGCTGCCGCCGAGATCGGCAATCCGGCGCCGCCGAATTCTTCCGGGATCAGCGCTGCCAGATAACCTGCCTCGCCGAGAGCGGCGACAAAATCGCTTGGATATTCGCGTGCCTTGTCACGAGCGCGCCAATATTCGCCAGGGAATTTCTGGCAAAGCTTGGCAACTTCTTCGCGTATATCGCTGTAATCCTGCATGTAATCCTGTCCTTCGATCTTGTGTCACGGGCAGCCGTACTGAAACCCGGCACCGCCTGCAAAAGACATCAGCCCCGGACAGCACCCAAGCTGCGGTCTTCGATATTGATTGAAACGAACTTGGCCGGAAGATCAACTGCCAATCATGAGCCAGCCGTTTTCGCAACTTTCCCATCGGCTGCAATCAGTTTTTGAAAACCACCGTCTTGTGACCGTTCAGGAACACCCGGTCGGCCAGATGGTAGTGGACTGCCTGCGATAAAACCCGGCGTTCGATATCGCGCCCCTTGCTCACAAGCTCTTCGGGCGTGTCAGCATGGCTGATGGCTTCCACGTCCTGGTGAATGATCGGTCCCTCGTCGAGATCTGCGGTTACATAATGAGCCGTAGCACCGATCATCTTGACGCCGCGCGCATGCGCTTGATGATAAGGCTTGGCTCCCTTGAAGCCGGGCAGAAAGCTGTGATGGATATTGATGCAACGACCAGACAGGAAGCTAGCAAGATCATCCGACAGGATCTGCATATAGCGGGCAAGAATGACCAGTTCCGCTCCGCTTTCGGTGACTAGCTGCCTGATTTGCGCTTCTTGCTCCGGCTTGGTGTCTTTCGTGACGGGGAGATAATGAAAGGGCACGTCTTCGATCAGCGATATTTTCAGGGCCTCGCGGGGATGATTGCAGATAATGCCAACCACCTCCATCGGCAGTTCCCCGATCCGGTAGCGATAGAGGAGATCGATGAGGCAATGGTCGAATTTGGAGACCATCACGATGACTTTGGTCCGCTTGTGGCTGCTTCGCAGCTTCCATTCCACCAGTTTCTCTTTGGCAAACAGCCGCATCGCGTCGGAAATCGCGTTGACGGCCGCTCCTTCAGCCAGGTCAAACACCACGCGCATGAAGAAATGGTCGGTTTCGCTATCGTTGAACTGCTGTGAGTCGACGATATTACCGCCATTCTCAGCCAATATTTTGGCGACGCTCGCGACCAGGCCCGGCTGGTCCGGGCAGGACAGGGTCAATATTTGTCTTTCGGTCGGCATATCGATTCTTTCAATCGCGTGATTGGGCGCAGTACATGCGATTTATGAGTAAGTCTGGCTAGGCATTTATTGAAGAAGGCTTTTTTGACGCCTCTTGCAAGCCGCTCTGCGCCAAAGCAACGGAGCAAGTCTCGATGACCGATCTGGGCTGTTGATGACAATGGAAATGTTCCGGGAAACAGGGTAGCTTGATGGTAGACGAATATTTTTACCTATCGCTTGCCACCGGGAGCTTTGTCTTGCGAACAACCATCGGTGCAGCCTACAAATATGATCGACTGGTCAGAAGAAGGAAATTAGCGATATGAAAACACGCGCAGCTGTAGCATTTGAAGCGAAAAAGCCGCTGGAGATTGTCGAGCTTGATCTGGAAGGGCCAAAAGCGGGCGAAGTGCTGGTCGAGATCATGGCGACCGGCATCTGCCACACCGATGCCTACACGCTCGATGGTCTCGATAGCGAAGGCAAGTTTCCCAGTGTTCTCGGCCATGAAGGCGCCGGTATCGTGCGCGAAGTGGGGCCGGGTGTCACCTCGGTGGCTCCCGACGATCATGTGATCCCGCTTTACACGCCCGAATGCCGCCAGTGCAAAAGCTGCCTGTCCGGCAAGACCAACCTGTGCACCGCAATCCGCGCGACCCAGGGACAGGGCCTGATGCCCGACGGCACCAGCCGCATGTCCTACAAGGGCGAAGCGATCTATCATTATATGGGCTGTTCGACCTTCTCCAACTTTATCGTCCTGCCGGAAATCGCGGTTGCCAAAATCCGCACCGACGCGCCGTTTAACACGAGCTGCTATATCGGCTGCGGCGTCACCACCGGTGTCGGCGCGGTCACCAACACGGCGAAGGTCGAACCCGGCTCCAATGTCATCGTCTTCGGTCTTGGCGGCATCGGTCTGAACGTGCTGCAAGGCGCGCGCATGGTTGGCGCGGACAAGATCATCGGCGTCGATATCAATGATGACCGCGAAGAATGGGGCCGGAAATTCGGCATGACCCATTTCGTCAATCCGAAGAAGATCAAGGGCGATATCGTCGAGCATCTGGTGGCGCTGACCGACGGCGGCGCGGATTATACATTCGACTGCACCGGCAATACCGATGTGATGCGCCAGGCGCTGGAAGCCTGCCACCGCGGCTGGGGCGAGAGCATCATTATCGGCGTCGCCGAAGCCGGCAAGGAAATCTCCACCCGCCCGTTCCAGCTGGTCACCGGACGCGTCTGGAAAGGCACGGCATTCGGCGGCGCGCGCGGACGGACCGATGTTCCGAAAATCGTCGACTGGTATGTGAATGGCAAGATCGAGATCGATCCGATGATCACTCACACGCTGACGCTGGACGAGATCAACAAGGGCTTTGACCTGATGCACGCCGGTGAAAGCATCCGCAGCGTGGTGGTCTTTTGATGGAGACCGTCTCCACCAACAGAAGTTATGGCGGAACGCAGGGGGTCTACTCCCATGCGTCCGCCGAAACGGGCACCGATATGACCTTCGCGGTCTATGTGCCCGATCATGAGCAAGGCGTGAAATTGCCGGTCGTCTGGTATCTGTCGGGCCTGACCTGCACCCATGCCAATGTGATGGAGAAAGGCGAGTATCGGAGAGCTGCCAGCGAACTGGGCCTGATCATCGTAGCGCCCGATACCTCGCCGCGCGGCAAGGGCGTCGCCGATGACGAAGCCTATGACATGGGCCAGGGCGCCGGTTTTTATGTCGATGCGACCGAAGAACCATGGGCGAAGCATTTCCGCATGCGCAGCTATATCGAGACAGAATTGCCCGCCTTGATCGCCAAGGAATTTCCGGCGGATATGAGCCGGCAGGGCATCTTCGGACACAGCATGGGCGGGCACGGCGCGCTAACCATCGCGTTGTGCAATCCCGACCGGTATAAAAGCGTTTCCGCTTTCTCCCCGATTGTTTCGCCGATCAACTGCCCCTGGGGTAAAAAGGCGTTGGGCGGCTATATCGGCAACGATAAAGCAGCATGGCGCGAATATGATGCTTGCGCGCTGATCGAGGATGGCGCGCGCGTTACCGACATATTGGTTGATCAGGGAACTGCCGACAATTTCCTCGAGGAGCAGCTGAAGCCCCAATTTCTGGCGGATGCATGCGAAAAAGCGGGAATCCCGCTCAGCCTGAATATGCGCGAAGGCTATGACCACAGCTATTATTTCATCTCCACCTTCATGGCAGATCACCTGCGCTGGCATGCCGAACGACTGTGATCGCGGCATTGGCGCACCCTTTCTGGAGTTTCCTACCATGACCACAATATCGCGACCGCCATCGATCGGTAACGCCGAACGCGAACAGCGGCTGGACAAGTTGCGTCGCGCTATGTCGGCAAGCGACCTTGATGCCGTCATCATCACGCCGGGCAGCAATATGCGCTATTTCTTCGCCGAGGCTTTCTACGAAAGCGAACGCTTTGTCGGTGTGTTGATAACGACCGAGAGCACCATCTTCATCTGCCCGAAATTCGAGGAATCCGCGATCCGGGCCAAATTCCCGATGGCCTCGGAAATGGCTTTCTGGGAGGAGCATGAAAACCCCTTCGTGCTGATCGCGTCGCTGCTGGCGGACCACGGAAGCCAGCGATGCGCGCTCGATCCTGAATGTTCCTACGGCCATGCAGCGCGCCTGTCCGATGCGCTGGCCCAGCTCGAAAAACCGGTGCCCCAAAGCTCTGCCGCGTCGATTATCGCACCGCTGCGCGCGATAAAATCACAGGCCGAAATCGATCTGATGATCGCAGCCATGCAGCTGACGCTGTCGGTCCATGAAACAATTTTCGAGTGGATCAAGCCGGGTATGAAAGCCAGCGCCGTGATCGCCGAAATCGACCGCCTGCACCGCGCTGGCGGAGCGGATGGCGGCAACAGTTTCTGCGCCGTCCAGTTCGGCGAAGCGACCTCGCATCCGCACGGCGTACCGGGCGACCCGGCGTTGCAAGAGGGCGAACTGATCCTTATCGACACCGGCTGCACGATCGATGGCTATAATTCCGACATCACCCGCACCTATGCCCTGTCCAAACTGGATAGCGAGATTGAGAAGCTGTGGCATATCGAAAAACAAGCCCAGCAAGCCGCTTTTGATGCGGCCGCTATCGGTACGCCCTGCGAAGCCGTCGACAAGGCCGCCCGCGATGTGCTGATCAGCCACGGCCTCGGCCCCGACTACGACCTGCCGGGCCTCCCCCACCGCACCGGCCACGGCATCGGTCTGGACATCCACGAAGGCCCCTATCTGGTCAAAGGCGATGCGACACCGCTGGCGGCGGGCATGTGCTTTTCCAACGAACCGATGATCGTGGTGCCCGGCCAATATGGTATCCGGCTGGAAGATCATTTCTATATGACGGCGTCGGGGCCGGAGTGGTTTACCGAGCCTCAGGAGGATCTTTATCGACCGTTCGGGTGAGTTGGCGGGCTCTGTGGCGGCATTTCTCAAAGTGCGGATGCTGCCGTGACATTGCATAACTATACGGGGGAGCCCCAACGATGCGCTATTTTCTTGATACTGAATTTAACGGCTTTGGCGGTGAATTGATTTCGATCGCCCTGGTTCCGGAAGATGAGGGTCTTGCTCCCTTCTACGCAGCGGTCGAATGCAAAAATCCTACGCCATGGGTCGCAGAACATATCATTCCGGTGCTGGACGTGGAGCAAGTGACGCGCAGCGGTCTCGTGGACCTGTTCGCGGACTATCTCGGCGACGATCCGGAGCCTGTGCTGGTCGCAGACTGGCCGGAGGATATTGCGCATGCAGCGCGGTTGCTGGTCATTGGTCCGGGTCTTATGAAACCGGTGCGCAATATTCGGTTTGATCTGGTCGATGCCGCTCTCGTTAGTTCGGGCGAGGGCAGTGCCATTCCGCACAATGCCTATCACGATGCGCTCCGGCTACGCGCAGACGTGCTGGCTTATGAAAAACGAATGGCGACGTAGATGGCGCAGCGATCCACCAGCGGGCCACACTTGTCCGAGAGCATCTAGTCGCCCGCGCTGGCGCTTCTGCAGCGCGATTTTACGTCATTCTCCCTTAGGGGAGCAGGCGAAATATTGCTGTCCTACACCCGACCCGATCGCTTATTATAGCCGTCGATTTCGCGACAGGCGTGGCACAGGCTCTTTGACAATTTGAAAGGTCACACTTGGCGGCATGATAAAAGCCCGAAAAGACGGGAAATCTGCGGCTTCGGGGCAAAGGTCACGAAAAACAAAGCCGCGCTTTTCTGTCAAGTTCGGGCTCGCATGAAGACACCAGGCCACTATGGCTGAAACAGCGCGCGCAATGACTCTGGCTTTTCGCCGCGGCCGCCTTAATTTACCAGCCCCGCAGCCGTAAATCTCTCTGTCAAGGTCCGCTTCGGCAATATTTCATCTTCTGTTTACTCCGATACGGTAGATTTGATGAAATTCGTTCCGAGTAATGAGGGTAATGTTGGTTGCTGCTGTTCCAAAACAAGATTCTAGAGATGATCGCTACCGGCGTCTCGCTGGATGTGACGGTGGAACGGCTGTGTCACGAGATTGAGCTTTTGTTGCCCGGCATTGCCTGTTCTGTCTTGCGGGTAAAGGATAACGGAACAATTGATCCGCTAGCCGCGCCCAGCCTGCCGGAAAATTTTTCGGGGCTGATCAAGGGTCTTATGATCGGTCCCAGCGTCGGTTCTTGCGGTAGTGCAGCCTATCTTGGCGAAGCGGTGATAGTGACCGATATCGAGCAGGATACGCGCTGGACTGCGTTCAAGGAACATCTCCTGCCATTCGGGTTCAAGGCCTGCTGGTCGGTGCCGATCTTCAATGCCGAAGGCGTGGTCTTTGGTACCTTTGCACTATATTTTAAGCAAAAGCGGATGCCGCGTGCCCGCGAAAAACAACTGGTCAGTGCCAGCATCCATCTCTGCGCGATTGCGCTGGAACGGCATGACCGGGTGCTCGAGCAGGAGCGGCGGGCCTCGGTCGATGCACTGACCGACTTGCCGAACAGATCGGGTTTCGACGCGGCATTGAGCCGCCTGTCCTGCGAGGAGCCGGGCACCTGGGCGTTGCTGGTGGTCGATCTCGACAATCTCAAGATGATCAACGACACGTTCGGGCATCAGGCCGGTGACGAGCTGCTGCAGAGCGTCGCACAGCGAATCAGGACCAGCGTCCTGCCCGATCATGTGTTCCGGTTGGGTGGCGACGAATTTGCCATCATCCTCCAGGAAACCGGGGCGGTCGCCGATCTCAGCGGCACGGCATCGCGGATTCTTGAAGCGGTCGGCATTGTCACGAGTTGCAGCGGGCATATGATTCAGCCGCGCGCGACGATCGGCGGTGCGGCACTTTCACCGGGCGACCATGATGCCGAAACGGTGCATCGCCACGCCGATTTTGCGCTCTACCATGCCAAGGAAACCGGCCGCGGCGGCTTTGTCCGCTACTGGCCCGGAATTGGCACGGCGATAAAACACAGGATCGAGGTGATCCAGGATGTCGATGCCGCGCTGGATGAGGGGCGGATCGAGGCTTATTACCAGCCGCTCGTCCGGATCGACACGGGCGAGATCGTCGGTATGGAAGCACTGTGCCGGCTGCGCAAGCCGGAGGGCAATATCGTATCGGCAGGATCATTTCATCAGGCCACCACCGATGTGGATGTCGCCGCCAAGCTGACCGAGGGCATGTTGGCCCTGGTCGCTGCCGACGTCCGGTCCTGGCTGGAATGCGGGATTCCGTTCCAGCATGTCGGGATCAACATCTCGTCGGCCGATTTTCATAGCGGCACGCTCTATGACCGTATCAAGGCAGCCTTTGGCCGAGAAAATGTGCCTTTGAAACATGTCGTTCTCGAGGTGACGGAATCGGTCTATCTCGGGCAAAATAACCCGGTTGTCGCGCAGGAGATCAAGGCGCTGCGCGGCCATGGCCTGCGTGTGGCACTGGATGATTTTGGCACCGGCTTCGCCTCGCTCACCCATTTGCTGACGGTGCCGGTGGATATCATAAAGATCGACAGATCCTTCGTCAGCCAGTTGCGGCATGGCGACCGGGGTATGGCGATTATCGAAGGCCTGCTCAGCATCGCGCGCAAGCTCGATATAAAGGTGATCGCAGAGGGCATCGAGACCGAGGAACAGGGCTATTTGCTCGAGAAAATTGGCTGCAAACTGGGGCAGGGTTATCTATACTCGGCCGCTGTCCCGCGCGAAAGTGCGACCGAATTGCTGCTGAAACACGCGCAAAAGAGCGGAGAGGACAAGCCGGAACCGGTATACGGCCTGCCAACGCGAGTCACTGCTGGCCGGACCACGGCGGAAGATTCCGGTCTGGTCAAAAAGGGCCTGCGGGCCGCGTCCTGATATGGCAGTCATGTTGTTGTTTCCATGGTCCCTGACAGGTTGGAGCAGGTTCGCAATGTGCGACTAGCCGCCGATATCGGTGCCGATTCCTTACCATCATCACCACCTTCGCCACCGTGCCGGAAAATCTCTGTCCTACAACCGCCCGAATAGCGTATTGTCAAAGCCGGTAGCGGGACAGGCTCTTTGACAATTTGGATAAGGATAACGCCGCTCGCTCCTGCCGGTCTGTTTCTGCCGCGCCAGTTTGGGACAGGGCGATCTGGAAGGTTACACTCGATGCTCGGGTGACCGCTCCTATATACAGGAATTCTGCGGCTTTGAGGCAAAGGTTACGGAAAACAAAACAGGGCTTCAATGTCTAGTTTGAGGCGAAATATCGTAATGGCTGGACTTGCACCATGCTGGAAGAACGCATGGTCGTTCTGTGTCTCCGTGTGTTTGCGGAATTTAAATGGACCCGGGCTTTACAATCAAGCGCCCGTAGAACGCTTCCTTGGCCGCAATTTTCACAAACTTTGGGATCCATTGGTCAGGCTATATGGGGATTATTGCGCGATACCGCCAATCTCGCGCGTGCGTCTTTGCGCTTTCGGTCGCTCGTTTTCCCGGCGCGCGCTGAGCCTGAAAAACTGGTCGGGACGAGAGGATTCCCGGCCAAGATAATCCATCCATTGCCATCAACGCAAAGCCTCGAAATTTCTAAGGTTTCTGTTCTATCAAGATGCCTGAATCAGTTTAGGTACACAGTTATGAGCACAATTTCTGCGCAATCTGTCATCTGCATTCAACCCGTAACACTGACAAAGCGGACGTTGCGGCTCCCGGTTCAAGAACGTCCGCTGGCGCTGGGCGCAATGCGGGCGTTTGGAACAGATTGTTGATCACCCTTATGGTGATGCTGATTTTTTGAAGCTACCGAATGCTTGTGATCTGAACGCCAGTCTAATTCGGTCTGGATAAAATCGGCGCGCAAATGATAAATACCCGGCCTGCGGCGAACCCGCTGTTTTGATCCTGAGATTCTGCGCACGAGTTTGATCATCGCTACTAGAATAGTCTTTTGTCTTTTAGGGTTTACGCTTGGATGGTGCGAGCACCAGTTCGAGACATCCATCAATAGCCAGTGTTCAGACCATGGCTCGAGAGAAAGATGAGAGCGCAAATGCATCACATATTTCGTTATCGCTGGCACAATAATACTGGATGCAAGCTGCTCCGAGATCCTTTGTATATGGGTATCTGCAGATTGGTCAAAATATCCCTTTTGCGTTTTAAAACTGCAAATAGCTATCCAGCCGGGCCAGCGATATCAGGGTGAGACCGCAGGATTGCGCCCGTTCAATCGCGATGCTGGTCGGTACCGAGATGGTCACCAGCGTGGTGGCTCCGGCGATCGCCGATTTCTCGACGATCTCGTAACTGCACCGCGATGTGGTGAGGACGAAACCGGCCGACAGCGACCGGTTGTCGCGCGCCATCGCCCCGATCAACTTGTCGAGCGCATTGTGGCGACCAACATCTTCGCGGACACAGATAATTGTGCCGGTCTCGTCAACCCAGGCAGCCGCGTGGACGCCGCCCGTGGCCTTGTTCAACGGCTGGTGATCATGCAGAGTGGCGAGGGCCGCGAAGATATGGTCTCTATGGATCGGCCGATGCTCGCTGACCTTTGGCAGCGGCCGGGCCACCAGTTCGAGATTTTCCAGCCCGCACAGGCCGCAGCTGCTTTCGGCAACGCGGGTGCGCGCCCGTTCGAAAACTGCGTCTGCTTTTTCCAACGCGACATTGGCGCGGATGATCCAGCCTTGTTCGTGGGCGTGCACATTGATCGCGCCCAGCTGATCGGCCCGGTCCACAAGCCGCTCGGATATGGCAAAGCCGGTGACAAAATCCTCGAGGTCGGTCGGGGTCGCCATCATTACGGCGTAACCGATACCGTTAAACTCGATCGAGACCGGTGCTTCTATCGCAACCTGTCGTTTCTCTTCTTCGGAGGCGGAAACGTCCGGGCGAACGACCTTGGCACTGTAGCTGTCCATCTAGGATTCGGCGGCGACGCTATCGGCGACAGACCGCTGCGATTTCTGCATGACTATGTCGATAGCCAGAGCAGCGACATCCGAAAGGCCAGTCTCTGCCCCATCGACCATATGAGCAGTGATCCGGCGCTTCATCCGCGGGTCCCAGTAAAGCAATATATGCCCGGCCACCGCCTCGGCAGCCGCATCGCGGTCGAGCGTGCCGAAATTGCGTGCGATCTGGTTGATCATATGGACCAGATGATCGAGCGTCTTCATTCTGCCGCTTCGACCGTCTCTATGCGGCGCGCCTGATCCGATAGCTGCTCGTAATCGGTCTGCCATTCGGTTGGGCCATTGGAAGCGGCAACCTGTACGGCGGTCACTTTATATTCGGGGCAATTGGTCGCCCAGTCGCTATATTCGGTGGTCACGACATTGGCCTGGGTCGCGGGATGGTGGAAGGTGGTATAGACGACGCCCGGCGCGACCCGCTCGGTCACGGTCAGGCGCAGGGTGGTCTCCCCAGAGCGGCTCGACAATTTGGTCCAGTCGCCATCCTTCAGCCCGCGGTTTTCCGCATCGGTCGGGTGCATTTCCAGCAGGTCCTCCGGATGCCAGGCTGTGTTGTCAGTGCGCCTTGTCTGCGCGCCGACATTATAGTGCGACAAGATCCGCCCGGTCGTCAGCAGCAGCGGGAAGCGCGGGCCGGTTTTCTCGTCGGTCGGCACATAGTCCGTGACTACAAACTGGCCCTTGCCGCGAACAAAGCCGTCGACATGCATGATCGGCGAGCCATCGGGCGCAGCTTCGTTGACCGGCCATTGCAGCGAGCCTTCTTCTTTCAGGCGGTCAAAATTCACGCCGGCGAAGGTTGGTGTCAGACGGGCGATCTCGTCCATGATCTCGGACGGGTGAGTATAGTGCCAGTCCAGTCCTATGGCATTGGCCAGCGCCTGGGTGACTTCCCAGTCCTCCATGCCGTTGACCGGCGTCATCACCTTGTTGACCAGCTGGATCCGGCGCTCGGCATTGGTGAAAGTGCCGTTTTTCTCGAGAAAGGTCGAGCCGGGCAGAAAGATATGCGCGTAATGCGCGGTTTCGTTGAGGAACAGGTCATGGACGATCACGCATTCCATCGCTGCCAGCCCGGCCGAGACATGTTTGGTATTGGGGTCGGACTGGAGAATATCCTCGCCCTGAACATAGAGTGCCTTGAATTCGCCATCGACCGCGGCATCGAGCATATTGGGAATGCGAAGACCCGGTTCGGAGTCAATCGGCACACCCCAGTCTTCCTCGAACAAGGCGCGGGTGGCTGCATCGGACACATGGCGATAGCCGGAGAGTTCGTGCGGGAAGCTGCCCATGTCGCAGGCCCCCTGGACATTATTCTGGCCGCGCAGGGGATTCACGCCGACGCCGGGACGACCGATATTGCCGGTCGCCATCGCCAGATTGGCTATTGCCATTACGGTTGAACTGCCCTGGCTATGCTCGGTCACGCCCAGCCCGTAATAGATCGCGCCATTGCCGCCGGTTGCGAACAGCCGTGCGGCAGCGCGAAGCTCTTCAGACGGGACGCGGGTTACAGGCTCCAAGGTTTCCGGTGCATGGCGTTCATGCGATACGAACGCAGCCCATTCGGCATATTCATCCCAGTCGCAACGCTCGCGAATATAGGCTTCGTCGGCCAGACCTTCGGTGACGATGACATGGGCCATGGCCGTCAGAACCGCGACATTGGTGCCGGGCTGCAGCGGCAGATGATGGGACGCCTCGATATGCGGGGATTTGACCAGATCGATCCGGCGCGGATCAATCACAATCAGCTTTGCCGGCGGCTTGCCATCGATGCCGCGCAGGCGTTTCTTCATCCGGCTGCCAAAGACCGGATGGGCGTCGGTGGGATTGGCCCCAATCACCAATATGACATCGCTTTCTTCGACGCTGTCAAAATCCTGGGTGCCGGCGCTGGTGCCGAAGGTGGCGTTCAATCCATAGCCAGTCGGCGAGTGACAGACGCGGGCGCAGGTATCGACATTGTTATTGCCGAAACCGGCACGGATCAGCTTCTGCACCAGAAAGGTTTCTTCATTGGTGCAGCGCGACGAGGTAATTCCGCCTACGCTGAGCCGGCCATATTGGTTCTGGATGCGCCTTATCTCGCTCGCCGCATAGCCAAGCGCTTCGTCCCAGCTGACTTCCCGCCACGGCTGATCGATACTCTCCCGGATCATCGGACTGGTGATGCGGTCCTGATGATTAGCATAGCCCCAGGCAAAGCGGCCCTTAACGCAGCTATGGCCGCGATTGGCCTTGCCGTCTTTCCACGGCACCATGCGGACCAGCTGCTCGCCGCGCATCTCGGCGCGGAAGGTGCAGCCGACGCCGCAATAGGCGCAGGTGGTAATTTCGGTCCGGTCGGGCTTGCCGATTTCGGTCATCGCCTTTTCCTGCAACGTGGCCGTCGGACAGGCCTCGACGCAGGCGCCGCAAGACACGCATTCGCTGGTCAGAAAGTCATCGGTCGGCAGACCAGCGGAAATTTTTGAGGCAAAGCCGCGCCCGTCCATGGTTAGCGCAAAAGTCCCTTGCACTTCGTCACAAGCCCGCACGCAGCGCGAACAGGCGATGCATTTGGACGGATCGAAATCGAAATAGGGATTGGATGTATCCTTGGCCTCGCCGAGATGGTTCGCGCCCTCATAGCCATAGCGGACATCGCGCAGGCCGACATTGGCCGCCTGATCCTGAAGCTCGCAATCATTGTTCGCGCTGCAGGTCAGGCAATCGAGCGGGTGATCGGAGATATAAAGTTCCATCACGCCCTTGCGCAATTTCTGCAGATGCGGCGTCTGGGTTTTTACGATCATGCCGTCTTCCGCCGGCGTGGTACAGCTTGCCGGGGTGCCCCTGCGGCCATCGATCTCGATCAGGCAGAGCCGGCACGAACCAAAGCTTTTGACATTGTCGGTGGCGCAGAGTTTGGGAATTTCATTGTCGATTTCCGCTGCCGCGCGCATCACGCTGGTGCCAGCCGGAACGCTGACGTCGCGGCCATCGATCGACAGCGTCACGATATCGCTGGCCTTGGAGGCGGGTGTGCCAAAATCCTTTTGCGGCTGATAGGTCATGACTTGTCCTTTACCATATCGGCGCTCGCTCCGAAATCCTCAGGCCAGTGTTTTATGGCGCTCATCACCGGATAAGGCGTGAAACCGCCAAGCGCGCACAGGGACCCGAATTTCATCGTCTCGCAAAGATCGGTGATGAGCGACAGTTCCTCGTCCACGCTGCGCCCCTTTTTGGGTGCATTGTGCATTTGCGGCAGGCTCTCGACCGGGTCCGCTGCCCCGCGTCCTCCGGACTTGATCCGGTCCAGCACTTCCATGCCGCGCACCGAACCCAGCCGGCAGGGCGTACATTTGCCGCAGCTTTCAACCGCACAAAATTCCATCGCGAAACGGGCCTGGGAGAGCATATCGGCCGTCTCGTCAAACACGACAATACCGCCATGGCCGATCAGCCCGTCCGCTGCGGTGAAGGATTCATAGTCGAAGGGCAGGTGGAAATCGCTGGCCGGGTGAAAGGCGCCGAGCGGGCCGCCCACCTGCACTGCCTTGACCGGCCTGCCGCTTTCCGCGCCGCCGCCAATATCATTGACCAGTTCGCCGAGCGTGATCCCAAAGGCGGTTTCGAACAGGCCGCCATGTTTGAGGTTCCCCGCCAGCTGGATCGGCATGGTTCCGCGCGAACGGCCCATGCCATAATCGGCATAGGCTTTGGCACCATTGGCCAGAATATAGGGCACGGCCGCGAGGGTGAGAACATTGTTGACGACCGTCGGCTTGCCGAACAGGCCTTCGAGAGCAGGCAGTGGCGGCTTCGCCCTTACCTCGCCGCGCTTGCCTTCAAGACTCTCGAGCAGGGATGTTTCCTCGCCGCAGACATAAGCGCCGGCACCGACGCGGACTTCGATGTCAAAAGGCGCGACGATATGCGCGCTGGCCAAAATCGCGGCGTTCAGCTTGGCAATCGCGTGCGGATATTCGCTGCGGACATAAATATAACCCTTGTCCGCACCGACCGCGAGACCGGCAATCGCCATGCCCTCGATCAGGCAATAGGGATCGCCCTCCATCAGCATCCGGTCGGCAAAGGTGCCACTATCGCCTTCGTCGGCATTGCAGACGACATATTTTTGGGGTCCGTCAGCGCCAGCGACGGTCTTCCACTTGATCCCCGCCGGGAAACCGGCTCCGCCCCGACCGCGAAGGCCGGATTCGGTAACGGTTTCGATGATCGCATCAGGGCCAAGCTCTCGCGCCTTTGCCAGACCGAGCCAGCCGCCGGTCGCCTGATAATCTTCCAGATCGAGCGGCTGCGTGATACCGGCCCGCGCGAAAGTCAGTCGCTGTTGTTTGGTAATGAAGGGGTGGTCAGAGATTTTGCCGATATTGAGCCTGGATGAACCATCGAGAATGGCTGCAACATCGGCCACCGTTGCCGGTCCATATCCAATGCCATCGACTTCGACAAGCGGCTCCAGCCAATGCATGCCCCAGCTCGAAACCCGGATGATGTCGGCATCGGGCGCGGCCCTGGCGATCGCCTCGGCGACCTGATCCGCCCCGCAGGCCAGCGCCAGCGCATCGTCGGATATGGCAACGCGCAAAGTCATAGAGCTTCAATCAGTTGCGTGAGTTTTTGAACATCAAGTCTTGCATGAACATCCTGTCCGACCATCGCATTGGGACCGACGCTGCACAGGCCAAGGCAGTAGACAGTTTCGATTTCGCATTTGTCCTTCGCCACCGCTGATATATCTTTGACCAGAGTGTCACAGCCGCGTGCCTGACAGGCTTCGGCGCGGCACAGTTTCAGCACCGGCAGCTTGGCCGGCTTTGCCTTGAAGTCGTGATAGAAGCTGACAACGCCGTGAACCTCTGCCCGGCTCAGATTGAGCGCACCGGCCAGATAGCGTTTTGCCTGTTCATCAACACAACCAAATTCTGCCTGGATATCGTGCAAGATCGGCAACAACGGCCCGTCGCGCCCGACATGGGCCGCGACAATTTCTTCGAGACGGGCAGCCTTGTCCATCACAGTCGTTCGGCATGCCAGCGCAAATGGTCTGCCATATAGGTGGAGATGAAATAATAGCTGTGGTCGTAGCCTTCGCGCATATTCAGGCTGAGCTTTATGCCCGCCTTGTCGCAGGCATCGGACAGCAATTGCGGCTTCAGCTGTTCTTCGAGGAAATTGTCGGCAGTTCCCTGATCAACCAATATGTCAGTAACGCGCGCGCCATCCTCGATCAGCGCGCAGGCATCATATTCGCGCCATGCCGCCTTGTCATCGCCAAGATAGCCACCGAGCGCCTTTTCCCCCCAGGGGCAGTTGATCGGTGAAACAATCGGCGAAAAGGCAGAAACGCTTTTATATCGATCCGGATTGCGCAGCGCGATGGTCAGCGCGCCATGGCCGCCCATGCTGTGGCCGAATATGGCCTGGCGCTCCATATCGGCTGGAAATTCCCGAGCGATCAAGGCTGGCAATTCTTTCTCGATATAGCTGCGCATGCGGAAATGCTTCGCCCATGGTTCTTCGGTGGCGTCGACATAAAAACCGGCGCCCTGGCCCATGTCATAGGCTTCGTCATCGGCAACGTTTTCACCGCGTGGTGAGGTGTCGGGTGCGACAATGATCAGTCCCAGTTCGCTGGCGGCTTTGCGATACTCGCCTTTCTCCATCACATTGGCATGGGTGCAGGTCAGGCCGGACAGATACCAGACAACGGGCAGCTTCGCGCCTTCTTCATGATCGGGCACATAGACAGCGAAGGTCATATCTGTGCCCGTTTCGACGGACGCATGGGAGTAGACCCCCTGCGTTCCGTCAAAACTTCTATTGATGGAGACGGTCTCCATCAAAAGACCACCACGCTGCGGATGCTTTCACCGGCGTGCATCAGGTCAAAGCCTTTGTTGATATCTTCCAGCGACAATGTGTGAGTGATCATCGGGTCGATCTCGATCTTGCCATTCACATACCAGTCGACGATTTTCGGAACATCGGTCCGGCCGCGCGCGCCGCCGAATGCCGTGCCCTTCCAGACCCGTCCCGTGACCAGCTGAAATGGCCTGGTGGAGATTTCCTTGCCGGCTTCGGCAACGCCGATGATGATGCTTTCGCCCCAGCCGCGGTGGCAGGCTTCCAGCGCCTGGCGCATGACATCGGTATTGCCGGTGCAGTCAAATGTATAGTCCGCGCCGCCATCGGTCAGCGCCACCAGATGCTCGACGATATCGCCCTTGATCTTTTTCGGATTGACGAAATGGGTCATGCCGAATTTCTTGCCCCATGCTTCGCGGTCGTCATTGATGTCGACACCGATAATCTTGTCCGCGCCGACCATCCGCGCGCCTTGCAGCACGTTCAGGCCGATGCCGCCAAGACCGAAGACGATGACATTGGCACCGGGCTCGACCTTCGCCGTGTTGGTGACCGCGCCGACACCGGTTGTGACGCCGCAGCCGATATAGCAGCTCGTGTTAAACGGTGCATCGGTGCGGATTTTCGCAACCGCGATTTCCGGCACGACGATGAAATTCGAGAAAGTCGAGCAACCCATATAATGATAGATCGCCTCGCCCTTGTAGGACATGCGGCTGGTGCCGTCGGGCATCAGGCCCTGTCCCTGGGTCGCGCGGATCGCGGTACACAGGTTGGTCTTGCCCGACAGGCAGCTTTTGCACTGGCGGCATTCGGGCGTGTAGAGCGGGATGACATGATCGTCGGGCGCGACCGAGGTGACGCCTGCGCCGACTTCGCGCACGATACCGGCGCCTTCATGGCCGAGCACGCTGGGGAATTTGCCTTCGCTGTCCAGTCCGTCCAGCGTGTAAGCGTCGGTGTGGCAGATGCCGGTCGCCATGATCTCGACCAGCACTTCGCCCGCTTTTGGCCCTTCCAGATCAAGCTCGACGATCTCCAGCGGCTTTTTCGCTTCAAATGCTACGGCTGCGCGTGTTTTCATAATTCTACCCTTTGGCTTATTGTAATATCAATTAACGAGACGCGACCAGACACTTGTGTGTTTTACTGGCCGGCATCTCAAATCATCCGAAGACGGACACCTTTGTGGTGCGGCAGGCCTGATCGACCTCCGTGTCTCTGCCCCCGACCGGTATTTCCTAGCGATAGGTCAACCCATCTTCGAGGTCAGCATTGGGGAAGTTCACACTCTCTGCTGGATAGTCATGCTCAAATATCCATGGGTGTTTGTCACCCTGTTTGGGCATCAAATGCAGGCTCCTTTGAAGATAACCTGGGCTGAAAACAGCCGGGTCAATCCAAGGGCCGAGTTGGAGGTCCTTGTCCTCCTCGCGCAACTGCGGCGTTATCACTCTCTTGCCGTTTTTCTCCATGTGCTGGAAAATCCGTATCATCAGCTGTGAGACAAGGTCTGACCGCATGGTCCAGGATGCAGAGCGGAAATAACCGAATACCCAGCAAAGGTTCGGTACCCCGGTAAACATGAGGCCTCTGTACGCAACGGTGTTGGCAAAATCGACAACCTCTCCATCCAGGTCAAACTGTATGCCGCCCAGCACGAGTAGATTTATCCCGGTGGCGCTGACGATTAGGTCTGCCTCTAACTCTTCGCCGGATTTTGTGACAATGCCCTTCTCGGTAAAGTGATCAATTTGATCAGTCACCATAGACGCTTTTCCACTGGCTATGCTCTTGAACAAATCGCCATCAGGGACAAAGGCAAGGCGTTGCTCCCATGGATTGTACTTTGGGTTGAAGTGAACGCTGGTATCGTAATCTTCGGGCAGATATTCCTTCATCGCTGACAGCAGTTCAGCCCTCACGATATCTGGCTGCGTTTCGCTCATCTCAATCAACTCTGCAGAATTCTGTACCACTTCTTTGCGGGCGATTTCGTGAATCCATTCCGGAGAAACATCTAGTTTCCTTAGTTGATCGACGAGATCATTTCGGTTGGGCGCGGCAAAAAAATATGTCGGGGAGCGCTGCAGAACTGTGACATGCTTGGCGTCATCGGCCATTGCCGGAACAATTGTTGCGGTTGTTGCGCCAGAGCCGATCACTATTACGTTCTTGTCCTTATATTCGGTGTCTTTGGTCCACTTCTGCGGGTGAATGATTTCTCCCTTGAAGTTTTCCATTCCGGGCCACGTGGGAGTAAATCCCTTCTCGTGGTTATAATAACCTTGGCCCATCCACATGAAATCGGTGGTGTAGGCTTCAAGCTCGCCGCTTTCCAGGCGCTCGGCAATCACCGTCCATTTTTGGTCGGCACTCGACCATGAGGCTTTTTTGACTTTGGTCTTATACTGGATGTGCTTTCTGAGATCCTGTTCCTCAAGCACTTCATCCAGATATTCGAGAATCTCATCAGCCGTTGCGATCGGCGGACCGGACCAGGGCTTCCAGCCAAAGCCAAAGGTGAAAAGATCGCTGTCCGAGCGGATGCCGGGATAAATATGAGAGCGCCAGGTCCCGCCAAAGGAATCAAGTGCATCCAGCAATTTGAATGACTTTCCGGGCATATCTTTTTGCAAGTGGTAGGCAGCATCAATACCCGATATGCCTGCGCCAACGATCAATATATCGATATGACCCATGTGCTGCATTTCGCCAGCGGGTTTGGTAGCAACTTCATTCATCCTCTATTCCTTTTCTTATAGGCTCTGGGACACAAATTTATTGCGCCTTCTTCTCACGCTCATGCAGCTTGTAATGCATCACATCGCGGAAGCTGCCGGGCGCCATATAAAGATCGATCCCCGGTCAAACGGTCGAAATTTTTCTTTTATGATAGGCGATTATATCCATTATTTCTGGCGTAAAGGCATCAAAGCAGGAAATTTCGTGCTTGGTTAGTTTTTCCCTGACATTTTGCATGACAGAAGCGCTTGCACCATTTTCGACGATGGAGGAGCAGAAGGCAGCAAATTCTATTTTGGGATTGATATTGTCGCTCGCCAGTTCCGGATGGACGAAGCTGAGGCCATAAAAATGATGGAGAGGGTCTTTGACACTACCGATCATGTGCGTGCCGCATGCGCTGCACCGCGATCTGTTGATGACTTGTTCAGGCTCTGCCAGTTCCAGTTTATCTCCGTTGGCGACAACGTTCGCGGAGTCACTGGGGACAACCGCAATCTGCGCGAAGAGTGAATCTTCAGGTTTCCAGCATTTGCTGCAACCACAAAGGTGATTGTGATATATCGGAGCCGAAATCTCAACCATGACCTGATCGGTCGAACAGGCGCATTTTAACGAGACATTTTTACCGGTTTCAGCACGGGCCTCGCCATTCGAGGTGGCATTTAGGGCGGGGTGGATGTTCGGGGATTGACGGGACAATTCTTCAGCCCGGGTTTTTAGGGCCAGGTTGAAATTTATGTAGGCTGGCTCCATAAATTGCGCAATCGCTTCGGCCAGGAATGGCGCTGCTGGTCCGTCAAACTCTTCACGATGGACAAGACAGGTTCCAGTTTCGCTTGGCGAGAGAAGAAAAATATGTTCCGCTGTGAAGCCCGCATCACCGGGTATCGTGGCTTTCCAACGCAATTCTCTTGCCGGGACAATGCGGGTGATGGCTGGGGCAATGGGGGTGACGGGCATGCCGGGGATTACCAGATCACCCGAGACAGTTTCACCTACAGTTGTTCTGCCGGAGAATGCGGGTAAAATCGGATTCCATTCGCCATAGCGCGGCAGATCATCCAATATGCTCCATACCAATTGCGGACTGGCTTCTATTTCAATGGTTGTTTCGGTAAATTCCATTTTTTCTCTCTGATATAATTATTGCGGGCCTGATCTTGGCCTGTGGTTACGGTCCAGAATCAATTCAAATGCCTGGTTACAGCTCAGCTCTGAGCAGTTTCTTATCGATCTTTCCAATCGGGGTGAGGGGGATGGCATCGACAAAATGAATTGCTCTGGGCTTTTTGTAGATGGCCATATTTTCGGCGAAATATGTCATCAGTTCCGATCGCAGTTCATCTTCATCGCGGTTCCTGTGATCCTCGGTCAGTTGCACGAACAGATGCACGATATCGTTTCCGGGACGATCTTCATCCGCTTTTCCGACAATCGCCGAAGCTTCAACCATCGGGAGCGATTTCAGCTTGTCTTCGATCTCGACCGAGAAGACCTTATAGCCTCCGACGATCAACATGTCTTTTGCGCGGTCACACAGGAAGACAAAGCCTTCTTCATCCATATAGCCGACGTCGCCGGAATACATGTAGGTCCTGCCGTCAATCTCGCGCAGGGCATTGGCAGTTTCATCTGGCAGGTTGAGATAGCCCTTCATCACTTGCGGGCCAGAGACGCATAATTCGCCCGGTTCGCCAGCTGGCACCTCTACATCACCCTTTTCGACATCCATGATCCGTAGATCAGTTTCGGGCAGGGGTATGCCTACCGATCCAAATTTATAACGTTTCGGAGGGTTTGCGATATAGGCTCCGCTGGTTTCGGTCATGCCGAAAGAATCGCTAAGCTTGCCTTCGCCAACCCGCTGACACAATTCTGCAACTGTCTGGCTGGATATGGGGGCGGCGCCTGAGCCCCAGGTTTTGAGCCGACTTAAATCCACTTTCTCGAACCCCGGTGTCGCCATGAGCAGTTCGGTCAAAGCCGGAACAGCGCCAATCAACGTCGGAGGAAATTTCTGCATTTGCTTGACCAGTTGGGCAAGGTCGCGGGGGTCAGGAAGCAGAAAGAACAATGTTCCCTGGCGCGCCGCAGATGCCACGCTGAAAAGACCCGCAATATGGAACAGGGGGAAAGGCGACGCCCAGACTTCCTTGCCCATTTCCAGAGGGGCACCGAGAGAGTTGGACAATAGCGGATTGTGCATGATATTTCGTATCGAAAGCTGCGCCCCTTTGGGCTTTCCGGTTGTGCCCCCGGTATATTGGATCATGAACGTGTCGTTCCAGTCGGTAGGCACCTGCGCGCACTCGTCGGAGGCCTCTGACATGATATTGCAATAGGACACCACATTCACGCCCGGCATGTCAGGCAGTTCGGTCTTGCCTGGCGCGATATCATCCATCGCGTCTGTGATTATCACCGATGACAGGCAGTCAGGTATGTCCGGCATGGCTTGCAGCTTGGGAACCAAGTCGCTCAGAGCGATGACAACCTGAGCCTTGGCATCGCTGATCTGGTAGGCCAGTTCCGGAGGAGAGCAAAGCGGCGACAGTCCGGTTCCGATAGCGCCCAGCCTGCTGCATGCTGCCACCGCAAAGGCATATTGCGGAAGATTGGGCATCAGGAAACCGACCACATCACCTTTGCCGATTCCAAGGTTGCGAAGCGCATTGGCCAACCGGCTTGTGCTGGTGTCATATTCTGTGAAACTGATAATCTTGTCGAAAAACAGCAGGGCTGGCGCGTCGGGCCGCTCCTTGGCGTGACGTGCAACAAATTCGGCCAGCGGCCGATCATCCTTGGCGATGGGGCCAATTTCCAGTTCGTCGTGAATTTTGAGCCAAGGACTTTTGCGCTTTGCCGTTTTCTGCGGGTTTTCCAACTATTCTGCCTCCCCTTTATCGTTGCAGCGTTTTCGCCTCAATGAAAGCCTGATAAGACTATCAGATTATAGAGTCAAACATGGACTGCACATCCGTCCCGAGCAACGTTCGGTTTCGGAATTGTGGCTTGCCTGATTTGCTCAAGTCACAATTCGATTGGCTGAGTCGGAACAAAACTGCGACGCCCGAGACAATTGCGCCGAGATCCGGAGAGACCCTTTCCCCGCCAATTGATGCGACTTGCACGAGCGTACTTGATTTAATTTGCATCCTATGTTTTATAACTGATAAAGCTATCAGTATAAGATAAGATTGTGGAGAGGGATAAGCGCATATGCGTATGGAACAACATGTATTGAACGAACTGCACAGCTTTCGTTTTACCGGCGAGGATCCGAAATATGCGCTGGTCATTTCCCACGGAATCGGCGGTCATGCCGGCATTTACGATATTTTCTGCGAGCATCATGCGGCCAAGGGCGCCGACATTTTTGCTTATGATGCACCTGGCCACGGCCGCTCAACAACCAACCGCGCGCGTGGAAACTGGCGCATGGAGGAATGGGCGCAGGCCAGCATGGATTATGCGACCTATGTCAAGAATCTGACCGGTCTGCCCGTCTTCACCATGGGTTCCAGCCTTGGTGTAGCAGCCGCAATTTCCGCCATAAGCCATGAAGACGTCACGGGTGCAGTGCTCATGGGCTCAACCGCGGTGCCCGGCCTGCCCATGTTGGAAGCATATGCCAAGCCCTTTCGCAGCGAAGAATGGAAAGCGGCTGTTGCCTTGCTGCAAGGCGCGGCGACGCTGGATATAAAACGCTTTTTCAATTTCGATGAAGACTATGGCTACAGCGGCGCACAAGCACAGAAAGAAGCCGATCCCTGGAATACATGGACTTATGATCTCGAAAGCTGGGCCAGCTTTTTCCAATATGATCCGCCGAAGCCATTAGCGGATAACAGCAAGCCCGTGCTCTACACGGTCGGCGACAAAGATCCGAATTTCCCGGTGGAAATGGTAAAAATGGCAGCCGCAGCGATTGGCGGTCCGGTCGAATTCAAAGTGTTCGACGATGCTACCCATCAGCTGATGCTTTTCGACACCGAGAGATTTTCCGATGCGGTCCATGAGTGGGCCCTCAAACAGATTTGATTGGAGACAGACAAGTGACCAAGAACATAAAAGCAAATGGCCTCAATCATCTGGCCATCTCGACCAACAACATGAAAGAGCAGATTGAGTTTTATACCGATGTCCTCGGCATGCGTCTGGTGGCGCTCTATTGGATGCACGGTGTCGAGGGTTGCTGGCATGGCTTCCTCGAGCTGAATGATTCCAGCCAGATTGCCTTTGTGTTCAATCCTGGCAACAAGGACGCAAAGGTTGAGTATGGAGTGACCAATCCGGGCAATACTGCCGCGCCATCAGCGCCCGGCACGATGCAGCATCTCGCCCTCAATGTGGACAGTCTTGCGGATCTGCTCAACATGCGTGATCGCATCCGTTCGCGCGGCGTGAATGTTATGGGCCCGTTGAACCATGGCATGTGTCACAGCATCTATTTTCAGGGTCCGGAAGACACCTGTCTGGAAGTCGCCACTTTTGGCGATGTCGAATATCCCATTGGGCCAAAAGACTGGATCGATCCGGAGGTGCAAGAGCTTGCGGGGATCAGTGACCAGGATCTCGCACGTTATACCAATCCGCCGGAATATGCGGGTGAGGGCGGAGCGCTGCCACAGCCGGCGTTCGATCCCAACGGCTATCATTCCAATCTGCCGGAAGAAATGCTGAAGGGAGCGATCGCCATGCCGGACGAGATAGTGACCGCTACTTTCAGCGAGCCTCGTCCACCGTCTGTGATGAGTGACGACGAGCGTGCAGCCAAGCGCGCCGCCGAGTAGCTTCCCGCGAAGACACCGCAAATATTAAAGAGAGGGTCGAAATGCCGACTGCACAAATTGATTGCCCGGTCTACGACCAGGATATGTTTTCGGACGAAGCGATGCAGGATCCGTTCCCGCATTATCAAAGACTGCGGGACCTTGGCCCCGTTGTCTATTTGCCCGATAATGATTTCTACGTGCTGCCGCGTTTCGAAGATGTGAAAGCCGCGCTTATGTCGGCGGACCGGCTCGTTTCATCAAAAGGCAATGGCTTGAACAGCTTCGTAATTGAGGCAGCCAGCGCTCCAGATGTTCGCAAGGGTGTTATTATTTCTGACGGCGAGCAACACCGCCGCTTGCGCGCACCTCTGGTTCGCGAATTGGCGCCGGGTGCCATTAAAGACAGTCGCGATAACCTGAAGTCGATGATCTCGAAGCAAGTCGAAAGTCTAGTAGGCAGCGGAAAATTTGACGGCGTGACCGAGATTGCACAGCATCTGCCGCTTGCCGCCGTTTCGCATCTGCTCGGTCTTCCGGAAGAAGGTCGACAGAATATGCTGCGTTGGGCAGCCGCGACCTTCAACATCCTCGGCCCGAATGTCGAAAAGATGATGGCAAATATCCCGGTAGCGACCGAGGGCTTTGCTTATGTGAACGCTGTTGACCGGCAGAACCTCCGTGAAGGAAGCTGGGCTGCCAAAATGTTCGAACTTGTTGACCAGGGCAAACTGACCGAGGAAGAAGCGCGCGGCGTTATTGGCGATTTCATGATCCCGTCACTGGATACAACGATCTTTGCCAAAGGCAATCTGCTGTACAACCTCGGAGCCAATCCGGATCAGTGGCAAAAGCTGAAATCCGATCCCTCGTTGATCCGCAGCGCCGTTTTTGAAAGCGTCAGGCACAGCGCCGTCGTTCGCTGGTTCTCGCGCTACGCTGCGACCGAATATATCGAGGGCGAGGTGTCTATCCCAGAGGGGGCCCGTGTCGTGATCTTGTACGGGTCTGCCAACCGGGATGAACGTCAATATCCTGAGCCAGATAGCTTCCAGGTGGATCGCAATCCGCGGGATCAACTTGGCTGGGGAACCGGTCCGCATATCTGCGCGGGAATGCATCTGGCGAAAATGGAAATGGAAGTCTTGCTGGAAGCACTGGTTGAACAGGTTGATACGATCGAAGTTTTTGAGACAAGTGTCGGGACCAACCAAGGCCTCTATGGTTTTGAAAGCGTCAGCATGAAGCTCAATTGAACCTATTTTATACTTAATACTCAAGGATTATGAAAATGAACGAAGCCTATATTGTTGATGCAGTGCGGACACCGCGGGGAATTGGTAAGGTCGGCAAGGGCGCGCTGGCAGCCGAGCACCCGCAACATCTCGCAGCGACCGTTCTCAAAGCCATCGCGGAGCGCAACGGAATAGACACCAAGACTGTTGACGATGTGATTTGGTCGGTCAGCTCGCAAGATGGCAAGCAGGGCGGTGACCTTGGCCGCATGGCCGCGCTCGATGCAGGCTATGATATCACCACTAGCGGCATGACCCTCGACCGTTTCTGCGGCGGTGGTATCACCAGCGTAAACCTTGCCGCTTCGCAGGTCATGTCCGGTATGGCTGACTGCGTTGTTGCTGGCGGCACGGAAATGATGAGTCTGACGAGCGAAATGGTGAAGGACAAGATGCAGGCCGGGATCGCTCCCCCGACAATGGGCAGTTACAACGAGCGGCTTCAGGCCAAGCATCCGCAGAGCCACCAAGGCGTGTGCGGCGATGCGATTGCCAGCATGGAAGGATTTACCCGCGAGGACCTGGACGAAGTTGGTTATCGCAGCCAGCAGCGCGCGGCGCAGGCGATCGCAGAAGGCCGCTTCGCCAAATCGGTTGTGCCCGTAGTCGACGACGATGGAAACATCATTCTCGATAAGGAAGAATTTCCCCGTCCCCAAACGACAATGGAAACACTGGGGCAGCTGGAACCGGCTTTCCCGAAGCTGGCCGACGTGCCTCTCGACGAGAAGGGCACTACTTTTCGCAAGCTTATCAATCAGAAATATCCAGACCTCGACATCAAGCATTTCCACCATGCGGGCAACAGCTCGGGCGTGGTCGATGGCGCGGCGGCGGTGCTGGTGGCGAGCAAGGAATATTGTGACAAACATGGTTTGAAACCACGCGCGAAAATCGTCGCAACGGCGAATATGGGCGATGATCCAACGCTGATGCTCAACGCTCCGGTCCCGGCGGCAAAACGCGTGCTCGAAAAAGCCGGACTCACGCTGGACGATATCGACTTGTTCGAAATCAATGAAGCGTTCGCTGTGGTTGCGGCCAAGTTCGTGCGGGACCTCGGGCTCGACTGGGACAAGGTCAATGTTAACGGCGGCGCGATTGCCCTCGGTCATCCGATTGGTGCGACCGGCTCGATGTTAATCGGTACAATCGTCGACGAGCTGGAACGTCAAGGCAAGAAGCGCGGTCTGGTGACCATGTGTGCCGCAGGCGGCATGGCACCCGCCATCATCGTCGAACTGGTTTGAATGCCAGGACCCCGATAGCGTCAAAGTCGGCCTGAATCCGGGCGGTCAGCCAGATTGACAATAGTTAGCAGGAGGAATGAAATGAAATATACAGCAAAAGATATCCGCAGCGTCAAAGATTACGTCAAGATGCCGTTCCTGTTCAATCATTGGTATGTTGCAGGCATGGGGGAAGAGTTTGATCGCACTCCCAAGGAGCGAACCCTGCTGGAGCGTTCACTGGTATTCTACCGAACCGAAGCCGGCGAACTCGTAGCATTGCAAAACCGCTGTCTCCATCGCTCCTTCCCCTTGTCAGAGAGCAAGCTGGTCGGTGATAATCTGGTCTGCGGATATCACGGTGCCCGATATGATCCCGAAGGTACTCTCGTGGGCCTGCCTGCTCAGGACAGCTGCCCGAAAAGAAAGCTGCGCAAATATGCGATCAGGGAAATCGGGCCTTTCGCGTTTATCTGGATGGGTGAAGAAGGTTCCGAAGACGAATCCAAACTGCCCGATTTGCCCTTTCTGGAAGACGATAAATTCCGCACCATTTTTGGCGAGAAGCCATTGGAAGGCAATTACCTGCTGATGCAGGAAAACCTCAATGACCTGACCCATTTTTCCTATCTGCATGCTGAAACCTTTGGCTTTACCGATGAATTTATCGCCCTGCCTACCGAGATAACAAAAGAGGGTACAGCAGTCGTGCTCGACCGCTACAATACGAATTGGGAGCAGGTAAAACTCGGCATGCCGGCAGACGTGCAGGAGGCTGTGGGTGAGCGGCCTATTGAAAAACATGATGGCGGTTATTCATTTTCGCCGGGCGTATTTGTCGGGCTTGCTCATCTTGTGGTGAAGAACGAAGACGGAGAGGATGACGTTTTCCATTCCTATGTCATGCATTATCTGACGCCGGAGAGTGGTGGAAAGACGCATTATTGGTATTCGATCTCTAACGATTATGCTCTGGACAACGATCCATATTATCAACTGATTGAAGCCGTATCCGGTGTCGGGTTCAACGAAGATGTCGTGGCGGTGAAACATATGCAGCATCTGCTCGACAACGACAAAATCGAATTTGAGGAAATGAGCCTGCCCGGTGATCGGGCCGGGCTTCTCTTCCGCAAGGTCATGCTGGATTGGGCCAATGAAGAATATAGTGACGCACCGGCTAACGAAGGGTCCGCTCTGGATGCACCCGTCCAGGCGGTTTCGTGACGCAGCGGACCGCGGTTCACTATAGCGGTATAGCCAAATTTCTGCACTGGGCGATCGCCTTGCTGATCATCATGATGCTGGTCTTTGGCCAGGGGTTCGATGACGTAAAAACCGATCCGGAATTGGCATTTTCGCTGACAGGGCATTCCAGCCTTGGTTTGACGGCGCTTACGTTGATCATCTTGCGTATTCTGTGGCGTATCGGGCATCCGCCTCCGGCGCTGCCGGCAACCGTCTCGCCTGCTCAGGCCATGGCCTCAAAGCTCTCGCATCTGCTGCTCTATGCCCTGATGATCTATGTGCCGCTAACGGGCATTTACACCGCCGCTGCCCATGAGATGGTGGTGATGCCTTGGAACGCCTTTGATTTGCGCGAAGTCGTGAGCTTCCTGGGCGCGACTGATTTCGAAGGGCGTCGTTTCCTGCACGAGCTTGGGACATGGCTACTGATCGCGTTGTTGGCAGTACATATCGGCGCCGCTTTTCTGCACCAGTTCATCCAGAAGGATGGGGTGTTGCGAAGAATATGGTTCGGCAAGGGCAAGCAAGCCAAATGAGCGTTCAACAGAAAACGCTTTCCAATAATCAAGACAGACCAAAGGTAGCAAGAATCGATGTTTGATCTTTCCGGCAAAACGGCAGTTGTCACCGGCGGTAATGGCGGCATCGGTCTGGCAATGGCGCGCGGACTTGTGAAAGCGGGCGGCAATGTTGCAATATGGGGGCGCAACCAGGAGAAGAACAGAAGCGCGGTTGAAGAGATGAACGGACTTCGACACGGAGCAGCAGCCGCTTTTGCCTGCGACATTGCGGATGAAGATCAAATCGCCGCAGCTATGGCCGGGACGCTGGAGCATTTTGGACAGGTCGATAGCTGTTTTGCCAATGCGGGCTTCGGCGGCGGAGAAATTCGCCTGAATGAAATGACGCCCCGGGAATGGCGCAAAATGATGGCGATCAACAGCGAGGGTGTTGCTCTCACCTATGCCCATGTCACCAGTCATATGATCGAACGCGGTGAAGGCGGTAAGCTGCTGGTTTCCTCATCACTACAATCGATCATGGGTGTGAACCGGTCTGCCCATTATGCCGCTGCCAAAGCTTCGGTAAATGGCCTGACGCGCGGCGCTGCCTTTGAAATGGCGCGGCACCAAATCACCGCAAACGCTTTCCTGTTCGGCTATTTCGAGACCGACATGACCGCCGCGGCCAATCCGAAATTTGTCGAAGGCATGATCAGAAGGATACCGCTGAGGCGTGCCGGTCGGATGAGCGAACTGGAAGGCTTGGCTGTGTTCTTCGCTTCGCCTTATAGTGATTATATCACGGGCCAGTGCCTGCCGGTTGGCGGCGGGTTGAGCATAAGCTGATGTTTGATCGGGGCGTCAGATGATCCTTTCGCGGACCAGTTTCTGGGGAGTGTTTTTCCTGCTTCTGGCTGTCATGTCGCCAATAGCTGCATATGCCGGAGAAAAGCCAAATTTTCTTGTCGTTGTTGCTGATGATCTCGGCTGGTCGGATCCCGGTTTCCTGGGCAGCAGGATCAGGACGCCCACCATCGATCGTCTGGCGCGGCGCGGCATTTTCATGTCGCATTTCTATGTAGCGCCGACCTGTTCTCCGACGCGAGCCATGCTCCTGACCGGATTGAGCAATCATGCCGCCGGGGTGGGCACGATGAACAATCTTCAGACTCCGAATCAGATGGGTCATCGGGAATATGCCGCACAGCTACATGACGGCGTTGTAACAGTTGCGGAAATGCTCTCGGCCCATGGCTACACAACCATGATGAGCGGCAAGTGGCATCTTGCGATTGATGAAGACCAGCGTCCCAACAAGCGGGGCTTCCAGTATAGTTTTGGACTGGTTGAGGGCGGTGCCAGCCATTTTGCCGACCAGATGGGGATCACCGACACGGAGACAGTTACCTATCATGAAAATGGCAAAGAGACTGCGCTTTCCGACGATTTCTATTCGACTATTGGTTACACGGACAAGATAATCGAATATATTGACAGGGCAGGAGAGCAGCCCTTTTTTGCCTATCTGACCTACACCGCGCCGCATGATCCGCTACAAGTGCCGGATGACTGGCTAGACCGCTATAAAGGCGTGTTTGATGAGGGGCCTGCCAAGGCCAAAGAAAAACGGCGTCAGCGATTGATCGAACTTGGCCTGATCAGCAATGATGCCAAATTGGCGGAACCCCTCAATTTCCCGGCCTGGCTGAATTCCCACAAGGAGCCTTGGGAATCGCGCAGCGAAGGCGAACGACAGGCTGACTCTCGGAGAATGGAAATCTACGCCGCAATGGTGGAGTTGCTCGACCAACAACTGGGCCGGGTTATCGACCATTTGCGGGCCAAAGGCGAACTGGACAATACCTATATCCTGTTTCTGTCCGACAATGGTGCGTCTATGACGACACCGCTGGTCTATTTGGGGAACAGTCGGCAGTGGCTTCATGACAATTATGATCTTAGCACTGCGGCTATGGGAACTGAAGGTTCCTTCACCACAATGGGACGCGACTGGGCAAATAACAGCAACACGCCGTTTCGCATGTTCAAGGGCTCAATGGGGGAAGGGGGCATACGCTCTCCTCTCATAGTTGCCGGCCCCGGTCTGGCCGAGGGGGCTATCCGCAAAATGCCGGGCCATGTCATGGACCTGACGCCAACGATATTCGAACTCGCGGGCGTCAATCCCGTTGGCGATCCCCTCTATAAAGGCAAGCTGCTACCGCGCGGCGGATCAATCCTGTCAATCTGGGAAGAGGACAGGACCGATGACAAGCGAATGCTGATTACCGAGCTATTTGGTAGCCAGATGGTCCGCAAGGGCCGGTGGAAAGCGGTTTTTATTGGCGGGGTAATCGGCAATAATGAATGGGAACTCTATGACGTTGTCGCCGACCCTAGCGAGAGCACCAATCTGGCCGCAGAAAATTCCGGCCTGTTGGATGAAATGCGTAACGCCTACGAAAAATTTGCCGAGCGCAACAAGGTCGTCGCTCCCGATCCACTTTCGGCGCCAAGCATGGGGGTTACCTACGAAGGGCAATGCAATTGGTGGTGTGAAACCAAATTCGGGTTCGTCGACGTCTTGCTCAACCCACGCCAGCGCAATATTCTGTTTGCGGCAGTTATTGGGCTTATACTGCTTGCGGGAGTTGGGCTCTTTGTCAGGCGCCGAAAAAGGAACATAGTCGCATGAGCAGAAAATTCGGACCAATCAAGCAAAACGGCTATGTCGTCCGGGATATCGTCGCGGCGATGAAACACTGGTCAGAGGCAGTGGGGGTGGGCCCGTGGTTCTATCTTGGCGAGGTGGACGATTTGCGTGCTGACTATAAAGGAATGCCGACCGATGCGGGAATCCGGGTTGCGCTTGCCTATAGCGGCGACCTGCAGATTGAGTTGATTGAGCCGGTTGACGATCATCCATCTCCCTATCGCGACTTTCTGCAAAGCACGGCCGGCCAAGGGGGCTTGCATCATATCTGTAGCTGGATGAACCAAGCAGGCTTTGAAAAGGCCGTAGCCGAACATCGATCAGAAGGCGGCACCATTGCCTACGGCGGTATGACTTCCGGGACACGGTTCGCCTATTTCGATGCATCTTATGATCTGGGCACGATGATAGAAATCGCTGTTCTCTCGGACGTTTCTGAATCATTTATGGTTCACATTCGAACGACAGCCGAGGACTGGGACGGCACCAACCCGATCCGTCCTGTCGGCAACGGAAAAAACGAAAAAACTCAACCAAGGAACTGAAAATGTCGAGCAAGAAAATCAAAATTGACATCGCGGACGGCGTTGGCACGATCACCCTCGATCACCCTCGATCGGCCAGAAAAGATGAACGCCGTCGATACGGCAATGCTTTACGAGATCATAGAAGCCTTCGACGAATGCGATGGCAATGACGAAATCAAGGCTATCGTCGTGACCGGTGAAGGAAGGGCGTTTTGCGCAGGTGCAGAGCTTGGTGGCGCTGACGGGAATTTCCTTGAACCCGGTCATGATGCCGGCGCAGTGGTCCGCGATGTTGGCGGGCTGTTGACCCTTCGCCTGTTCGACATGAAAAAGCCGGTCATTGCCGCTGTTAACGGGGCCGCCGTCGGGATGGGGGCGTCCATGCTACTGCCGATGGATTATTGCATCGCGAGCGACAAGGCCAAATTCGGCTTTGTCTTTACGCGTCGAGGCATCGTTACCGAGTCTAACTCGAGCTACTTCCTTCCCAGAGTGGTGGGGATCAGAAAAGCGTTGGACTGGTGCATGACCGGGCGTGTTTTCGGCCCGGAAGAAGCGCTTCAGGCTGGGTTGATCTCGCAAATTTGTTCACCGGAAGAGCTTCTGGAAACCGCCTATAAGCTCGCGCACGATATCATCGATAACACCGCACCTATTTCGGTCGCTCTAACCCGTCAGATGCTCTGGAAGGGCCTGGGCTGGGACCACCCGATGGAGGCCCATAAGTGGGAAAGTCGGGGCGTTTCTTCGAGAGCGGCTTCAGCCGATGCGGAAGAAGGTGTTGCATCCTTTCTGGAAAAACGGCCCGCGAAATTCCCGCTGGAAATATCGAAAGACATGCCGGATTTCTATCCATGGTGGACGGATCGGGAATATTCCTAGCGTCCAGCGACTGCTAAGCTGGCTTTGACTTGTGCTGAACAGGCCTCATCAAACCCTCCTGTGTGGCGGAGGCGACGAGTTTGCCTTCCCTGGTGAAAAACTTTCCTCGGTTGTGACCGCGTGCGCCACCAGTCCAGTCGCTGTCCATCACGTGACAAATCCATTCATCCGCCCGGAAATCGTCGTGGAACCACATTGCATGATCGAGGCTGGTCGAGATCATGCGCGACGTGGTCATGTTGAGGCCATGGGGTAGCATGGATGTCGAGAGCAGGCCCATATCGGATGCAAAAGCCAGTGTCGCGCGGTGCAGCAGCGGATCATCCGGAAGTCGGCCGATCGTTTTGAACCATTGATACTGGCGCGTTGATTGCCCCTGATTCTTGGGCCGGAAATGACAGATTTCAAACGGACGGGGCATGGTCATCCGCTTTATCTTCTCGTCGGGAACGGCTGGATTGCGGGCAATATATTCGAGATATTTTGCGACATTCCGACATTCCTCTGGCGGCAACACGTCGGGCATGGGGACCTGATGATGCAAGCCTTCCAACGGCCTCTGGAAAGAAGCTGTAAGGTTGAAGATCACCTTTTCATCCTGCCGCACGACAACGCGACGATTGGATATCGTGCGGCCGTCAAAATCGCGGTGCACTTTGAAATGCAGCGGCTTTGTCTCACTGCCAGCGCGCAGAAAATAGCCGTGCAGCGAATGTATCTGCTTCGTTTCTTCGACCGTAAGGTTCGCCGCGATCATGGCCTGTGCGATCACCTGCCCACCGAAAATCCTCTCCCGGGCTGTCGTTTCCCGGGCGGGAAAAAGAAACTCGTCGCCGGCTTTGCCAGCGGTCAGGCCAAAAGTGCCCAGCAAATCGGAAACCAGCTTTTCAGGAGATACTGATTGATTGTTTGCGATCGCCAGAGCCAGACGTCGCTCAATATCTTTTTCACTCAATTGCTTCATATGGATGCATTCTGATCTGGAATTAATCTGAACCTAATCGCCGGGCATTGCCAGCATATGGGTCAGGGTTGCAGCAAAATGCTGGAGAATGGATGTTTCATTCCATATCGGATGAACGCGAGAGGCATCTTCGAGGCGCGTTTCGCGTGCCGAAAGGACGCCGTTCAGATATTCTTCCATAAATATGAAGCGCTGATTCTGTTTTGCATTATCCAGTCCGGGCATCAGTTTGCGTAAATGCTGGAGACAACGCTGGTAGCCCGAATTCCAGCGACCATCGAGCGCATCCACAAACAATTGCCGATGCGCCATGGTGAGCATTTTCAGAAACCGGTTAAAGCTGTCAGTTTCTCCCTCCGCAGCCAGATCAATTGCCGGAAAGATCAATATGTCTACGATCTGGGCGATATTTTCAGGTCCGCCGGAAGCTTCCAGAGCATCGAGTTCTGCGTTGCGGCGATCATCAATGATTTTAGCGCCATCGACCACCAGTTCCCGAATGAGTCCTTCTTTCGATCCGAAGTGATAGCCGACAGCCGCAGGGTTTTTCTGTCCGGCAGCGTTGGCAATGTCCCGCACCGTAACGCCGTCTATTCCGCGCTGGGCGAAAAGCCGCTGGGCTTCTTTTTTAAGCCGCGTGACTGAGGGGCTTCCCGGTTTTGCGATTAGTCGTTCCATTGCCGGTAATATAAGCAGCAAAATATTATGCTTGCAATAATTCATTTGATTAATACAATTGCATTATGGCGAATCAAGCAAACCCTGATGATAATTTCCCGGTCGATCTCGACGCACTGCAAATCTGGATGGATGGGCAGGGCCTGGAGACAGGACCACTGGCCGATGTCAAACTCCTAGCTGGCGGCACGCAGAATATCCTCGTGCGATTCAAGCGTGGCAGTCGCGACTTTGTTCTGCGCAGGCCGCCGCTGCATTTGCGCAAGAACAGCAACAAGACGATGCTGCGCGAAGCACGGGTCCTCGAAGCAATTTCGGGCAGCGATGTGCCGCATCCGGGCTTCATCGCCAGCTGCGATGATGAGGACGTCATTGGTGCCTGTTTCTATCTGATGGAACCGGTTGAAGGATTTAACCCCGGTAATGGTCTACCCGAACTCCATGCCAGCGACCCAGCCATTCGCCGCCGCATGGGCTTTTCCTATATCGAAGGGATCGCGGCGCTGGGCGCCCTGGATTACAAGAAACTCGGCCTCGAAGGCTTTGGCAAGCCCGAAGGATTTCTGCAGCGTCAGCCATCCCGCTGGATGGGGCAGCTCGAAGGCTATGCAGAGATTGAGAATTGGACAGGCTTTAAAGAACTACCTGACGTAACGCGCATTGTAAGCTGGCTCGAGGATCATATGCCGGAAGATTTTATTCCCGGCATACTCCATGGCGATTGCCATCTGTCAAACACGATGTTCCACAATGACAGCGCGGAACTGGCGGCTCTCGTCGACTGGGAACTGGCGACAATTGGTGATCCGTTGATTGATCTCGGCTGGGTAATAGCGACCTGGCCAACAGAAGGTCAGAAAACCGTTTTCGCTATTCAGCCCTGGGATGGATTTCCGACCCTGGATGAGCTGATTGCCCATTATGGCGAACACACATCGCGCAACATGGATGCGGTTGCCTGGTATGGCGTGCTCGGCTGTTTCAAGCTTGGCGCGATACTGGAGGGCACCCACGCACGTGCCGGTGCCGGCAAGGCGCCCAAGGAAACCGGTGACTTCCTGCACGCGGTGACTATCTCGCTATTCAAACATGCCCATCGGCTCGTGGCTGAAAATTAGAAAAAGGCAATATTATGAGTGATCTCGATTTTACAGGTAAGCGTGTTCTTGTCGTCGGCGGCTCCAGCGGTATCGGCAATGGTATCGCACAGTGTTTTGCAAAGCGCGGAGCGGAGGTGCATGTCTGGGGCACCCGTGCATCAGCCGAGGACTATGCGGGGGTGAAGGGATCCGACCTGACCGGTCTCCATTATGCGCAGGTCAATGTCGCAGATTTTGATGAACTCACGGCCTATAAGCCACCTTTTGACGGCCTGGATGTTCTCGTCCAGTCTCAGGGCTTTGTCCGCTACCAACAGGCCGAATATGAAAAACAGGGATGGGATGATGTGATGGACATCAACATCAACTCGGTCATGCACACGGCGACAAAGTTCAAGGCCATGCTGAGCGAAAGAAACGGGTCGCTGATCATTGTCAGCTCGGTTTCGGGATTTAGCGCCAATATTGGCAATCCCGCCTATGCAGCGTCCAAGGCTGCGGCTGTCAGCCTGACCAAGACGCTGGCACAGGCCTGGGCACGCGACGGAATACGGGTCAACGGCCTCGCCCCCGGGCTGGTGCCAACCAAGCTGACTGCCGTCACTACCGAAAATGAACAGCGCAGTGCGGCGACGCTGCGGGCCATTCCCGTCCGGCGCTACGGAACGCCGGAAGAAATGGCTGGCGTCGCGATGTTCCTTGCCTCCCCGCTTGCATCCTATGTGCAGGGGCACACGATTATTGCCGATGGCGGGCTCACGCTCTGAGCCCAGAATCGAATTCCTTTGGAGAAAACCCATGAACTTTGAATATAGTGATAAAACGCAGGCGCTGATCGAAAGGCTACAGGCTTTTATGGATGCGCACATCGTCCCGGTAAATCAGGAAATCCACGACTGGGATCATGATCCGGATAATCTCTGGAAACCCTGGCCCGGTCTGGAACCGCTGAAGGAGAAGGCCAGGGCAGCTGGATTGTGGAACCTGTTTCTCCCTGAGGAATATGGCGAATATAGCCCGGGACTGAGCAATCTGGAATATGCGCCACTGGCGGAAATGATGGGCCGCATGGGCTGGAGCGCTGAGGTGTTCAACTGCTCCGCACCTGACACCGGCAATATGGAGGTTTTGGCCAAGTTCGGGACCGACGCGCAAAAAGACGAGTGGCTGAATCCATTGCTTAACGGCGAAATCCGGTCGTCCTATTTGATGACAGAACCGGATCATGCCTGCTCGGACGCCACAAATGTGCGGACGGAAATTCGCAGCGACGGCGACGATTATGTCATTAACGGCAAGAAATGGTGGATTTCGGGGATCATGGACCCGCGTTGCAAGCTGCTGCTGATGATGGGGCAAACCAATCCCGACAATCCGCGCCACAGCCAGCAATCGACGGTCATCATTCCCCGGGATACTCCGGGCGTCGAAATTGTGCGTGCGCAGACCGTTTTTGGCGATGTCCATTCACCCGGTGGCCACTGCGAGGTGCATCTGAAAGATGTGCGCATCCCCAAATCCAATATTATCTTGGGCGAAGGGCGCGGCTTTGAAATTGCCCAGGGACGCCTCGGACCCGGCCGGATTCATCATTGCATGCGCTCGATCGGTTCGGCTCAGCTTGCGATGGAACTGATGTGCCAACGGGTAACCGAACGCAAGACATTCGGCCGGATGCTTTCCGACCGGTCGAGTATTCGTATGGAAATCGCCAAGAGCTATTGCGATATCGAACAGGCGCGGCTGCTAACGCTCAAGGCTGCCGATGCGATGGATCGTGTAGGCGCAAAAAATGCCAAGGATTTGATCGGAGCGATCAAGGTGGTGGCGCCGCAAATGGCACAGACCGTTGCTGATCGCGCGATCCAGATATTTGGCGGAATGGGCGTCAGCGATGATGTGCCGCTTGCATCGATATTGGCGACACAGCGCTTCATCCGTCTCGCCGACGGCCCGGATGAAGTCCACGCCTCCCAGCTGGGCAAGTTCAAGATCGGACAATATGCCAAGCCGGGTGCCGGATGGAATGACGCACCAACCAATTAAAAGCCGCCAATCCGGAAGAGAGTCGCCTTATGAAAGCCCTGGTATTTAACGGACCGCGAGACATTCGTTTCGAGGATTATAAGGACCCGGAACTCACCATCGACAATGGGGTGATACTCAAGGTCGAGAAGTGCAGCATTTGTGGGTCCGATCTGCATATCTACCATGGCGACCATATCGGCGGGGCCGGTGGCACTGACTATAACAGTGGCGTCGACAAGTTTTGTGTCGGCCACGAATTCATGGGCGAGGTCGTCGAAACCGGGCGGGACGTGCACGGCTTGAAGGTCGGCGACCGCGTTCTGGCCGCTGGTGGGGCGGGCTGCGGCAAATGTGAGGCCTGCCGCACGGGACGGAGCGCGAGTTGCAGGCACGCCATTGCCTTCGGGCTGAGCAATATGTTGAACGGTGGTCAAGCAGAGCTGGTACAAATTCCCAACGCGGACCAGACTTTGATGACCATTCCGGAGGGTATCACCGACGATCAGGCGATCCTTCTCACGGACGCCATGGCCACCGCATCCTTTGGCATCAACAACACCGGTCTTCGGGCGGGCCAATCGATAGCGATTGTCGGATTGGGGCCGATCGGATTGATCGGTGTCGAATTGGCATTTTTGCTCGGCGCGTCTCAGGTTTTCGCTATTGATCCGGTCGAAGGCCGTCGTGAGCACGCCAGAAAATTGGGTGCTACCGTGTTTGCGCCCGGCCCCGATACAAGGGGCAGCATCCTGGAGCAGTCCCGTGGCGGGGTGAATTGTGTATTTGAGGCTTCGGGTGCCAAAGCGGCGGTTAAGTCCGTTCTGCCGCTGACCAGGCTGGGCGGAACGGTTTCGTTTATCGGGCTGCCGCAACCGGATGTCACGCTGCCACTCAACCAGATATTATTCAAAAGTATCACCGTTCGCGCGGGCGTTGCACCAGTGCCGCAATTATGGCCGGCGCTCATACCCTTGCTGCAGCAAGGGCGGTTGAAAGCCGAAGGCTTATTCTCGCATGTCATGGATATGTCAGAGGGTGCAGAAGCCTATCGTGTGTTTGATGCCCGCGATGACAATGTCGTGAAGATCATGATGAACGTAGGCTAGGCTATTGGTTCTGTGAATTTGCCATGCTCGACCCTGGAAACAGGTTCGGTTCAGTGACTGCGCAATTGCTCGACAAGTTCATTGATACGAAGCTCGCCCTCCCTTGTCTGGCCGCCAATCTCCATGAATTTCTTCATCTTTGTTCGCGCCGCGTCGGTCCGGATCAGTTTTTCAAAGAAAAATGCTTCATCGGTTAAAGCTTCGTTCAGTGGCTTGTCTGCGCCGTTCATGGATTGTTTGGCTAGCCGCACCGCTTCGACCGGAAAGCTGGCGATCCTGTTCGCCAACCGGTCGATCTGCTGTTCGATTTCATCGGCCTTGTAAATCCGGTTGAAATAGCCCCATCGCTCCGCGGTCTCGGCATCAATATCTTCGCCCGACATGATGATTTCCATCGCCCGCGCGCGACCGATGATGCGCTGGAGCGCTTGCGTTCCCGTACCGCCCGGTATGATGCCTAGCGGCACTTCCATCTGGCTGATCACGGCGCGATCGATCACACCAAAACGCATGTCCATATTCGAAATCAACTCATTGCCACCGCCGCCGACACGGCCCTCGACCTGAGCGATAGTGATCTTGTCCATCGTTCGAAAACGCTCGCACATATTGTGGAAAGGGTTGATCTCCGTAGCCCGTTCGGCGCTACCCTCTGTTGGAAATGAGAGGATCAACTCGACATCAAAATGGGCAATAAAGAAATCGGGGTCAGCGCTCTTGAAAATGACGACGGACAAGTCGGTGTCAGCGTTTAGCTCTTCGGTCAGCGCGATCAGTTCTGCGTATAATAGCGATGTTATGATGTTCGCGGGCGGGTTGGAAATCACGACCCGTGCGATATTTCCCGATTTGGTCACATCCAATGTTTCAAATTCATATGCCATCTTCATCAGCCTTCCTTGCATTCCATGTATTTCCGGAATTTTACTACCGTAAAGTCCGTTCCTGAAAAACGAATTCTCGTGTTCCAATCCGAGGTTTGAGCAATATCGTAATCATTTTTCAGAACTCATTGTTAGTCGTCAAACGCAAGGTTCTGAAACCCAAAAAAGTTCATGCCCCCGAGAGCCTCGTTTTTGCTGCTTGATATGTGAATCGTCATATTGACAGCTGATAGGGTTATCAGTAAGTCATCTCTGATAGAAGTATCAGAATGCCGAGCAACAGATTCGGCACGAGAAAATTTTGGGAGGATGATTTCATGGGTAAGCAACGTCTATTATTTGGAACTGCCGGCTTCGCTTTAGCGATCGGCATGTCGGCAACTCCCGCTTTGGCGCAGGATGAGGCTGGAGCCGAAAATGGTGACATCATCATTGTCACCGCAACACGGCGAGCGCAGGACGTTCAGGACATTCCCATCGCAGTGACCGCAGTCACACCCGTACAGCTTCAAAATCAAGGCGTTGTTGAAGTCCGCGACATTGCTCAGGTTGCACCAAGCTTTTCTGCACAGACCGCACAGAATGCCACGACCACTCCCACGCTTCGCATTCGCGGCATAGGGACGGCCGGCAACGGTCTGGGCTTTGAAAGCGCAGTCGGCATATTTGTGGACGGTGCCTATCAATCGCGTCCGGGCGTTGCGCTCAGCGAATTTGTAGATATCGAGCGGGTCGAAATCCTGCGCGGTCCGCAAGGCACGCTTTTCGGTCGTAACACTTCAGCCGGCGCATTAAATATCACGACCAAACGTCCTGATCTGGACGAGTTTGGCGGCTTCGCCAACGCAACATATGGCAATATGGATCTTCTCAGCATCCAGGGTGCCGTCAATGCTCCGATCGTGAAAGATACTCTGGCGGTTCGTCTCACGGGCGCTTATCGCAAACGCGATGGCTATGTTGATATTGTTGACTCCAGCGGTACGAAAATTGGTGAATCCGGTACGATCGATCAATATCTCGTCCGCGGGCAGCTTGGTTATGAAAGCGAAGGTGGTGTCAAAGGTCGACTGATCGTCGATTATAGCAAAAGCGAAAACCAATGCTGTTCTCCGGTCGAGATATTGGCTTCGCCCCTTGAAACATCCGGCTTGCTCGGTCAGTTGAGCGGCGATCCACGCGGGGGTCAGGCTGCGCCATTCCCCGGTAGCAATCCATTTGATACGGCGGCGGCTAAGGCAGCCCTTGACCGCCGCATATCGACGGCAAATCGTTTGCCATTGTCACGCGTGAAGCAGTGGGGGATTACGGGAGAGCTTGAATTTCCGCTGGGCGACAACGCAGACCTTATCTTGATTGGCTCCTATCGAGATTTTTCCAGCCGCGATAGTTATGACGCGGATTTTACCGGTCTCGATGTTTTTGAAGTCGATGACCAGCGGGCCGATATCGAGACTTTTACCGCCGAAGCGCGAATTCAGGGTGAGGCTCTGGACGGTCGACTGAACTGGGTAGTCGGTGGCTTCTATTCTGATGAGCAGATTTCGTCGGATGTCACGTCCTCGCTCGGTGCCGGATTTGACTTGCTTGCCGGTGCGGCATTTGGTGGCATTTTTGGGCCGGCTCCGCTGGAACTGATCACAGGCGCTTCGCCTGCTCTGACGACTACCAATTACCAGTTCTTCCAATCGGCAGAAAGCTGGTCAGTCTTTACACATAATACCTTCGAACTCACCGATGGCCTTAGCGTTACCGTGGGACTGCGTTATTCGGACGAAAGCAAGCAGGGCGGCTTCACACAGTCGGCCAACACCAATCCGACATGTTTCGGTGCCCTTGCCGCTGCCGCAACGCCACCCGGTTTGGGGGAATTGACCGCGCCGGTGGTGGGCCTCTCCTGCTTTGCCTTTACAGGTCCGGTCATCCCCGGCGTCCCTGGACTTCCGCAGGAATTCGATGTTCCGTTCAATGATAATGAACTGATCTACACCGGAAACATCAGCTATGAATTCGCCGCGCCCGTCACGGTTTATGCCAGCTTTACGCATGGCTACAAGGCCGGCGGTATCAACCTCGACACGACTGCCGCGATCATCAATCCTCTGACCGGGGTTGCCGGAAACCCAACCTTCCGTTCGGAAACGGTTGATGCCTACGAGGTTGGCGTCAAAGCAAAATTTCTCGATGATGCCGTGACACTGAATGTTGCAGGCTTCCATGAGGCATTTACCGACTTCCAGATTCTGGACTTTGACGGCGTACAATTCTCGTCCTTCAATGTTGGTTCTGCAAAAACGACAGGGGTCGAAATCGAGTCTGTCATCCGGCCGTCGTCCGAACTTACTTTCAATCTGGCCCTGACCTATGTTGATGCTCGTTATCCCACCGATTGTGCTGGTGGTTCCACGTCGCCGAATGTCCTGGCATTGTGTGGCAACTCGTTGAGCAATGCGCCTGACATTGTTGCTCTCGCCGGCGTCAATTACGTCAAGGACTTCGGCAACTATCTGCGCGGGTTTGTCTCGGCTCAGGCACGGACCGTCAGTGATCAACGGACTGGTACACAGGCAGTCGATCCCGCAACAGGTGTCCTGAACGCATTGGATGTTCTGGACGGCCACACCATGGTTAATCTGCGGGCTGGCATCGGCGCTCAGGACGAGAGCTGGGGCTTGGAAGTCTGGGGCGTAAATGTCACCGGTACCGATACCTATGATTTCGCTTTCAATACATTGTTGCGTACCGGTTCCCGCTCGGCCTTCCCGAATGAGCCGGCAACCTATGGTGTGACTCTGCGTACCAAGTTCTGATCCTGCTCTCTCTTTGGATCAAGGGAACGACTGGCAGGAATGTCGGTCGTTCCCTTTTTTGTTGGTGAATTCAATTTATTGGGATTGATAAACGTGTTTTGGGGCAGGGGTTTGGATCAACGGCGCGCTGTCTTGTGAGATTTCCGTTCAGCGTGTATTCGCTGCCAAATCGTTTCAAAGGGTGAATGCTAAATGAATGTTCCGGCCAAAATTAAAAAGGACATTGCTTCTCAGCGCATTGTCGATGTTGCGCTCGATCTTTTCGCAACTCATGGTTACGGCGGCGTCAGCACGACCCGGATTGCCAAGGCCGCCGGCATCTCTCAACCCAGTATTCACTATCATTACAGCACCAAGGAAGCCCTGTGGAAAGCGGCAGTTGACGAGCTCAGGCGGAGAGTTGATGTCGAGACCGAAGCAATTGCAAGAGAAGTCCCTGATATTGATCAAGATCCATTTATTCAGTTAAAAGCCAGTTATCTGGGATTACATCAAATGTGTGTCGATGTTCCCGAACTCGGCAAAATCATCTTTTTGGAAGGACAAGCGGGCGGGGCAAGGCTGGACTGGCTGATGCAGCATGTTTTCGCTGACCGTTATGAGCAGATGCTCAGCCAGATCATCCAGTGCATAGAGATGGGGACAATAAAAAAATACCGGCCACACCAAATTCTGATGATCTTGCATGGTGCCGCGGTCACCTATTATAATATAGCTCCGATGGTCCGGTCGGCTTTTGACCGAGATCCCCTGAAAGAAGAAAATTGGCGCGAATATGCCGAAGCCTATATGGACATCATGTTTGACGGCCTGGCGACCCGATAGCTGAACCGGGTCAGGAGTCTCTGGCCCTCAATTCGCGCCTGAGGATCTTGCCCGATGCATTTTTCGGCAGATCTTCGACGAATTCGATCTTTCTGGGATATTTATAGGGCGCCGTTTCCTGTTTGACATAGGTCTTCAACTCGTCCGCCAGAGCCTCACTTGCATCTTCGCTGTTTCGCAATATGACCCAGGCTTTTACAACTTCTCCCCGTTCGGGATCCGGCACGCCGGCCACGGCACATTCCTGAACCGCGGGATGTGCGGACAGGACGTTTTCAATCTCCTGTGGACCAATCCGGTATCCGGCTGAACTGATGATGTCATCGGCCCGGCCGGTATAGAAAATATAGCCATCCTCATCGATCTGGACCGTGTCGCCAGTAAGATACCAGCTTGTTCCATCGTTATCGAATTGCGTTGCCGCCGTGCGCTCGGTGTCATTCCAGTAGCCAAGCATGAGATGCGGGCAGGGCAGTTTGATAACCAGTTCTCCACTGGCGCCGATGGCCGTCACGCTGCCGTCTTCCTCTCGCACCGCCGTTTCTACGCCGGGCAGGGCCTTGCCCATGGCACCTGGTTTGATCGGCCATCCGGACCGGTTGGTCACGGTCATCAATGTTTCGGTCTGGCCATAGCCGTCCCGGACAGTGGTGCCCGTCAGCTCGCGCCAGCGATGGACAATCTCGGGATTGACCGATTCCCCGGCGGACACTGTGCTTTCCAGTCGCCCAAGATCGATGTCGGTAAAGTCTTCATGAACCAGCCGGCGCAGCTCGGTCGCAGCCGCACAAAAACAGGTCACATCATATTCTTGCAGCAGTTTCAGCCGCATCGCGGGATCAAAGGGGCCATCGTAAAACAATACGGATGCACCCTGGCTCCAGGGACCAAATAATATGGACGTACCGGCCTTCGACCAACCCGTATCGGCGGTGCACCAGATGCGATCATCCGGCGTCAGTTCGAGCCAGTGGATAGCCGAGCTTGCCCAGACAAAAATCGCGCGCGACGCATGGGTTACGCCTTTGGGTTCCCCCGTTGAACCCGACGTGTAGTAGAGGATCGCCGGGTCTTCGATTGCCACATGAGCGGCCGTGTGCATCTCCGATTCCTCAAGCGATCTGGCGATGTCGGTCCATCCTCTCGGACCCTGGCCAACCGCTATTTTGACATCGAGCTTTTCCAGACCGTCAAATTTTCCGCATTCTTCCGCAATTGTGATTACGCCACGCGCACCGGAATGTTTCGCGCGATAGGAAAGGTCCTTTGGCGTCTGCATGGTGATGCATGGAATCGGGACGGCACCCATGCGCAGGCAGGCGGTCATCGCGATTTGCCATTCGACAATACGGGGAAGCATGACGATGATCCGGTCGCCCTGCTGCAAACCCTGAGCTTCCAGCAGGTTTGCCAGTTGGGCCGATCGCCTTGCAATCTCGGCAAATGTCCATGATTTGCTTTGCAAAGCCTCGTCTACTGTAACGAGCGCAATCTTGTCCGGGTCCCGGGCCCAATAGTCCACGATATCAGTTGCAAAATTGAATTGCTCGGGCAAGCGCCACTGCCCATTCTCATCGTCATAGGGTGCTGGGAGTGAATTCATTGCGCTGCCTCTCGCTTTATTTGAGATCGGGCTTCCTGATTGTCCCGGTTCGCTGACACGAACTAATAGCTCTATTAGTCGAACGCAAGTCTAACGCGATGCGGTGCGTTCCAGATGAGATTATATCGCGCTTTTGTTCACAGACTTGCGATAATCAATATTCCACCGCCGAACACGATTCCCAGAGTGACAAGGAAGAAGAAGCAGAAGCCCAGAATCTGGCGAACTTTCAATCCTGCTATGGCCAGCATCGGCAATGCCCAGAATGGTTGGATCAGGTTTGTCCACTGATCGCCATAGGCAACCGCCATCACGATTTCCTCATGAGGCGTTCCGAGTGTTGTCGCCGCTTCAATGAAAATCGGACCTTGCACCGCCCATTGTCCGCCGCCGGAAGGGATGAAAATATTGAGCAGCCCGCCGGAAAGAAATGCGAAAAACGGCAAGCTGTCTGCGGATGATGAGGCCACCACACCTGCGGCCAATATGGACACCAGTCCGCTTCCGATCATCAGCGCCATCATTCCCGCGTAAAAGGGATAGTGGAGCAGAATGGGAGCGACGACAGGACCGGCTTTGCCGACCTGCTCCACCAGATCCCGAGGTGATCTGATGAAGAGCAGAACGGCGAGCAGCAACGACCAGTTGACGGTATTGAGATCGATTGTGAGGCTGCCATCGAATGCGCGTTGTCCGAGATAGAAAGCCAGTCCAGCCGCCAGCAGCAAGGTAAACCACCGCGAGGTTTCGAGTTTTTCGGCCGGGGTATTGGCGGGCTTCTCCACCGCCTGTTTATCAAATGGTTCACTCGTGGGCAGTTCGGTGGTCTGGTCATCCGAATGCAACAACAGGGCAGTTGCGCAAATCGCAATGATGGAAACCAATATCATCACGCCGTTCCAAAGGGTAAAAACGGTTTGGGACATCGCAAGGATTCCCATTTGCGCTTCCATCGCATGTCCCTCGGTCGCAACGAACAGGGCTGACGAGCTGGAATAGCCCATGTGCCAGATACACATCGCGGCATAGGCAGTCGCAACGAGCAACGGATAGTTGAGTTTAATCTCTCGCTTTCGGGCTTCCGTCGCAACTGCTTTCGCGATGATCGCTCCGCCGACCAGTCCAAGCGACCAGGTGATCAGGCTGAGGCCGCTGCCAACCAGCCCCACGAGTAAATAGGCTTGCCGTGCCGAACCGGGCAATTTTGCCAATCGGCTCAAAGCCGACGCGACAGGACCCGTGTTGGCCAATGCATGGGAAAAGACAAGCGTCAGGCTGAGCTGTGCCATGAATGAAAGGAGACTGGGCAGCCCGTTGCCCCATAGCGCAAAAACCTCTCCCGGCTTCGTATCGGTCCAGATCAGACAGGCTGTGATCGTTACGAGCGTCAGGCCGATGGTGAATATGATGGGGTCGGGATAATAGCGTGCAAAAAAGCGATCGAGCCGTTGCTGCAATGCGATCATTTTAATCTCCCCACCTCACTGATCCGTTCGCCGGATTCTGCGATTTAATTCATTGTAACAGCTGACAAGCAATATGTCATAATGCCACTTAGCCATTTTGCAGCCGGTATCGTCGAGGCCACTGGCGCGGGCCTTTTCCGGTTCGTTGACATCGACTAATAGATCTATTAGGCGAGTGCAAGCCTGACAAAAAGGTATGTTCGAGAAGGACACGACGGGCCTGCAGAGGCCAATATAGGAAGCTTAAGGAGGGGATTGGGTGTGATCCAACAAGCAAGTTATAACTATCTCGATCTTGACAGGGTTCATACCGGCCTGCCTGTGGAAAAGGCGCTGGAAATCGAGCTTTCGGCACGCAACTGTCACCGGGTCGCGATTGTCGCATCGCAATCGATCGTGAGCAAAACAGAAATTGTCAGCGCGCTTCAGGGGCAATTGGGTGAACGCTGCGCGGGTGTTTTTGATCAGACAGTTGAGCATGTGCCGCGTTCGTCAGTCATCGAGCTGGCCAATTTTCTGCGCGCATGTGAAGCGGACATCATCCTCACCATCGGCGGCGGCACACCGATTGATACGGTGAAAACAGCGCTGGTCTGTCTCGCGGAAAATATCGATAGAGCTGAACAATTGGATCGTTTTGCGATCTATGTCGATGACGATGGCCAGCGCGTAACCCCGGCCATTGCCAACCCGCCGATCCGGCAGATCGTGGTGCCCACGACATTATCGGGAGCGGAATTTTCGGATCTTGCAGGTTGCGTAGATCCTGAAACCGGTATCAAAAATCTCTTTTCCGGCCCGCAAATCGGTGCGGCAAGTGTCATCCTTGATCCGGCGCTCACCATCCCCACGCCCCGCGATCTCTGGCTTTCGACGGGGATCCGTGCGATTGATCATGCCGTCGAAACCATATGTTCTGCCGAGCCGCATCCACTGGCGGATGCCGGAGCATTTCATGCCCTGCGCCTGTTCGCAAAGTCCCTGCCGAGAAACGCCGAACAGCCGGATGATCTCGAAGCGCGGCTGGACAGCCAAACCGCGGTCTGGCTTTCCTGCATGGGCCTCAACAGGGTTCCTTACGGGGCAAGTCACGGTATCGGGCATCAGGTGGGAGCACAGGCCGGCGTTCCCCATGGCTATACCAGCTGCATTCTTTTGCCTCATGTCATGGCGTTCAACCACGCCGCCTCGAAAGACAGGCAGGCACTGATCTCGGACGCTTTTGGCGCGCCGGATCGACAGGCTGCCGACCTTGTTGCCGAGTTGATTTCTGAATTGGGATTGCCCACCCGACTGCGCGATGTGGGCGTAAACAAAGATCAGCTCGATGCGATTGCAGTTGGTTCCTTACAAAATGCATGGGTGCGCGGGAATATAGTCCCCATTAATCACGCCGAACAAGTCCGCGACATCCTCGACAAGGCATTTTGACCGAATGAGTGCCCCGATTTTGACCAGAAAGCTGACCCATATCCTGGAGGGCGCAGCTGTCATGGATGGCGCCGGGGTGGCGCTTACCAGATATTTCGGGACGCAGACGGCTCCGATGCTGGACCCTCTCTTGCTGCTCGATCATTTTGAAAGTGAAATTACCGAAGGCCTGGGTGGTGGCTTCCCGCCGCACCCTCATCGGGGATTTGAAACGGTCACCTACATGCTGGAAGGGCGCATTCGTCACAAAGACAACATTGGCAATGAAGGCGTTATCGAGTCAGGTGGCGTCCAGTGGATGACAGCGGGCAGAGGCATCGTGCATTCGGAAATGGCCGAACAAAAAGAGGGCAGGATGAAGGGGTTCCAGCTCTGGATTAACCTTCCGTCTTCGCACAAGTTGACCGCGCCGAAATATCAGGAATTTGATGCCGGTCAAATTCCTGTCGAGGACACAAAAGGCGGCGGCGTCATTCGGGTGATCGCGGGCAAGACTGATCAGGGATTGACCGGGCCGGTTTTGAACCAGCTGACACAGCCGCTGTATCTGGACGTCACTCTGACGCCGGATGAGACATTCCGGCAATCCATTCCAGACAGCCATAATGCCGCGATCTTCATGATTTCGGGAACCGCGACGATAGGCGACAAGGTCGTTGAAGCGGAACAGCTTGCTATTCTTGGTAACGGATCAACGGTCGAGATTGCCGCTGGCTCAGACAGCGCTCGATTACTCTTGATAGCAGGAAAACGCCTGAACGAACCGGTAGCGCGCGGCGGTCCGTTCGTCATGAACAGCGAGGCAGAGGTTCGGCAGGCCTTTGCCGATTTTCGGGCCGGTGCACTATAGGTCTCCGCAGTGCGGCAAGACTGTTGTTTAATTCTATCGAGTGAAGGTAAAACTGCATGACTTCCGGCATCACACTTTACAGCGGCCCGACGCCCAATGGTCGCAAGGTCACCATCGCTCTCGAGGAAATGGGGCTGGACTATGAAGCCCACTATGTCGACATATTGGAGGGGGACCAGCACAAGCCGGAGTTTCTGGCGCTGAACCCGAACAATAAATTCCCGGTCATCATTGACGCTGATGGTCCTGATGGCGATCCGATAACCCTTTGGGAATCCGGTGCCATTCTCTGGTATCTCGCCGAGAAAACGGGCCAGTTCCTTCCCGCATCAGGTGCTGCTCGCCATCATGTGAACCAGTGGCTGATGTTCCAGATGGCCGGGATCGGTCCCATGTTCGGGCAGTTGGCGCACTTTGCCTTCTATGCCAAAGAGCAACATCCTTATGCGTTAGAACGCTATAGCAATGAAATGACGCGTCTGCTCGCTGTTATGGATAGTCATCTTGAAGAGCGCGACTGGTTTGCGGGAGACAGCTACTCCATCGCTGACATGGCCATGGTCCCCTGGATCGAAGGCGTTGTTGACAATCCGCAACTTCCTCCGCGACCACGACTCAAAAAATGGTGCGATCGCATCAAGGCCCGTCCTGCCGCTCGGCGCGGATTGGATGCCCTGCGCGACAAGGTTCGGCCCGAGATCGTGGAAGGTGGCATGAAAGGGTTTGGCGACGAACATCGTTCACAGCTTTTCGGGCCTGCCCAGCATGCCCGAAATTCGAGCAAGAGCGAAGGCGATAGCGGCCGGGGAGTGCTCTGATCCCACAATTTGGTAACATATAATTTGCCGCTCCATTTAGGAACTCGCGAACAGAAGTGGCCCCTGGAACATGGTCGGCAATGGAAGGAATAACATGGCACGAGAATTCGATATCATCATCTTCGGTGCAACCGGCTATACCGGCAAGCTCATCGCAGATTATCTGGTCAACCGCTATGGCGCGGAAACAAAGATGGCCATTGCCGGGCGAAGCGAAAGCAAACTCAACGCCGTCAGGGAAACGCTCGACCATCCGGTTCCGGTTCTAGTCGGCGACTCCGAGGATCTGGATGCCATGCGTGCAATCGCCGGTCGCGCCAAATTGATAGTGTCCTGCACCGGGCCGTTCATTCTCTATGGCTCCAATATGGTGCAGGCCTGCGCAGAGCTTGGCACGCATTATGTCGATGTAACCGGAGAGGTTTATTGGTCGAGCCTGATGATGGCGGAACATGGGGAAGCTGCAAAAAATAGCGGTGCACGTATTATCTCCTGTTGCGGGTTTGATTCCGTGCCGTCCGATCTCGGCGTTTATTTGCTGCAGAAGCGGGCGAAAGAGCAACGCGGCAAGGCGTTTGACCGCATCAAGATGCGAATCCACTCCCTCCACGGTGGTCCATTGGGCGGGTCACAGGCGACCCAGAAAGCCCATGCAAAGCTGGCAAGAACGGATCCTGAAATCATGACGTTCATAACGAACCCTTTCGGCCTTTGCCCGGACTTTGAGGGTGTGCCGCAAACCTCTGGTCGCGAGCCTGCCTATGAAGAGGAGTTCGATAGTTGGGCGGCGCCATTTCTTATGCACGACATCAATTCGAAAATCGTACATCGTACAAACTTGCTATTGGGCCTGCCCTATGGAGACAGTTTTGTTTACGACGAAATGCAGTTAACCGGCCCCGGCGAAGAGGGGAAGTTAAAGATTGAAGAGACGGTCAGAACGTCAAACGGGTTTAATCCCGAAGGCATCACCGGTGAAATAAAGCCGGGCGTTGGGCCGGACAAGGCAATGCAAGAGGCAGGATATTATTCGATCTCTTACTATGGAATTGAGGACGGCAGGATTGTTGCCCAAATCGACATATCCGACGACCGCGATCCCGGTGGCGGGTCGACCTGCAAACTGGTCGGCGAAAGCGCAATGTGCCTGCTGCAAGACGACGTAACCGTTGGCGGCGGCTTCTGGACGCCCGCTTCCGCGATGGGCGACCAACTCGCCAAGCGCTTGTTGGCAAATGATACGATCAGGATAACACAGCAGATATGACGATTGACGAGGCCTCCAATATGGGGCGATCAATAAATATATAGTCGGGAGAAGTGAGAAATGCGCAGATGGATCGTCGAGTCTTTTGGAGAACCGCAGGATGTATGGCGGCTGCAGGAAAATGCCGATAGCTTTGAGCCCGGTCCCGGCCAGGTCAAGATCAAGGTAGAGGCGGCGGGCCTGGGTTTGCCCGATGTGCTGATGAGCCGTGACAATTATCCGCTGACACCTCGACTGCCATTCACGCCCTCGCAGGAAGCGGCGGGCAAGATAATGTCTGTTGGCGAAGGCGTTGACGATGCGCTGGTTGGTCAGCGGGTACTCGGACCAACACTTTTCCAGGCCGGGCGCGGTGGTTTGGCAGACGAATGTTTGATGCAGGCGGGCGGTGTAGGCGATGGAGCGTTATCGGGAATATTGCCTATCCCGGATGAAATGAGCGGTGTCGAGGCCGCCGGCTTTTACATACCCTACCAGACAGCCTGGGTGGCACTGGTGCGGCGAGCACAGATTGGTGCAGGTGATACCCTTCTGGTTCTGGGTGCCTCCGGCAGTTCCGGGAGCGCTGCGGTGCAATTGGCGAAAGCAAAGGGCGCCCGCGTTATAGCCGTGGCGGGAGGACCGCAAAAAGCGGCCTTTTGCAAAAGCATTGGTGCCGATGAAGTCATCGACAGGAAAGAGCAGGATGTCACTGACGCGGCACGGGAACTCACCGATGGCAAAGGTGTGTCGATGGTTTTCGATCCGGTTGGAGGCAAGGCCGGGCGGGCCGCTTTCAAGGCGTTGGCGTTCGAGGGAAAATTTATCGTGATTGGCTATGCCAGCGGTGAATGGGCGCGCATAACTCTGGCCGAAACTCTGATGAAAAATATCTCTCTGCTGGGAGCCATGCCCGTTGGCTATTCTGCAGAACAGGTGCTGGCGGCCCATCAGGACTTGATGCATCACTGGCATCAGGGGGAATTAAACGTGTCAAACAGCCAGGTGTTTGATTTCGAGGATGCGCTGACAGCTATCGCTTACATCGCGACGGGCAGGGTCGAAGGAAAGGTTGTGGTTCGGTTGTAGAGAGTGGGTCGGCGTCGAACTGCTCCAACTCAGGAGGGTAGCCAAAACTGCGCCGAAGGTCCTGCCATTCGAACCAATTTTAATGCTGATCCGTCCTGATACTGAGCAAGAGCATTTCTGCCAGAGTTTCAATATCGGCCTGCACGGCTTTTATTGACTGTCTGGCAGGGACACCGACATGGCGAGCAAGTGGTTGGAGGCCAAAATAGGAACCGGCACCATGCGCCATCAGGAAAAAAATCATGCTGGTCGGAACATCCCGGATCATGCCCGCTTTTTTGCCTTCGCTCATCAAGACTTCCAGATCATCTCTTCCTTGCAAGAAATTTGTCGCAATATAATCGAGCCGGGCGCTGCTGCGACTGCCTTCATAGTTCATCAGCCTGAGCACGGCAGGTTCTGCCGATACCCCGGATAGAAAGTCCTCGAACAGAATTCTGATCTTCTCGGTCACTGGCAGATCCTTGGGTGCATCGGCCAGACGATGCTGCGTCTGCGCCACCAGTTTCTTCATCCCGAAGTCAACGGCGGCCTTCCACAGTTTCTCCTTTGAGCCATATCTGGCGTGCAGCAAGCTGTGGCTTACGCCCAATTGCCCGGTCAGTCGCCTGATCGAGGTTCCTTCATATCCCGTCTCCGCGAACACCTCGAGAGCAAGCCGGAGAAGTTCGTCTTCAGGGGCCACTTCCGCCTGTTTGCGCGATGGGCGGCCGCGGGAACGCTTTTGTTTTTTGGAGCTGGAATCATCTGCCATTTTTCGATGATAGCCGATGGCTTTGCTGAATTAAATAGACATATGGACAATTTATAATAGACAGTCGTTCTTTAATAATGTTATGCCGCACGCTGAAAATTTGATTGCACTTTGTAGGAGAGGAAAATCATGCCAGTGAACAAGAAAGAATTGATCGGCCGCGTCAGGGAGCTTTCACCCAGAATCGCCGAACTTGCCCGCAAGACCGAAGAGGCCAACCAGCCGCTGGACGAGATTATCGATGCGCTGATTGATGCCGAGGTGATGGAAACTCTGGTTCCGCGCCGTTGGGGTGGGCACGAACTTGGACTGGATACCCATATTGCCATTGTCGAGGAAATTTCCGCCGCCTGTATGTCGACTGGCTGGGTTACCGCATTCTACATGGGCCACAATGCGATGGTCCTGCGCCACAGCGAGAAAGCGCAATCGGAAATTTTCGACGGCAAGCCTTATGGCCTAATTCCCGTCACCACCGCCCCTTCCTTGCGGGCAAAGCGGGTGGCAGGCGGCTGGGAGGCTAGCGGGCGTGCGCCCTGGGGGTCCTGTGTCATGCGTTGTGATTGGGTGGCTCTGGGGGCAATGACCGATGAAGGCACGTTCAGACAGCTGCTGATCCCCCGCGAAGATGTGACCGTGGACAAGGTCTGGGACATGAGTGGCATGGCCGGAACCGGCAGCAATGATATTATAGTGGATGGCGCTTTTGTGCCCGACCATCGAACGGAGGATGCTCAGCAATTTGCGATGGGACAGACCGAGGGTGCCAAGTTGATTGGCAGTCCGCTTTCCCAGATGCCGCTGCTGCCATTAATCTATCTGGAGACAATGGGCGTCTTCTCCGGCGGGCTTCGCGGTGCCACCAACGCATTCCAGCAAGGCTGTGAGAAGCGTGTGAGATCGCACACCCAATCCGCGACGAACGAAAAGCCGCAGGTTCACATCCATCTGGGCGAAGCAAGCGCGAATGCCCTGATCGCAGAGCGGCTGGTGCAGGATCTGCTCACGCAAACCGAGGCATTGATTGCCAGCGAGAAATGGGAGGTAGCCGATCGGGTACGTCTCAAGGCGCATGCTGGCTATATCGTCGATCTCGCCCGCCGCTCGGTCAACGACATTATGAACCAATCCGGTTCGTCTGCTTTTAACCGAGACATGCCGGTGCAGCGTTTCTTCCGCGATATCAACATGCTGGCAACGCATGCCTTCTGGGAATGGGATATGGTATGCGAGCAATATGGCCGCACCCAACTCGGACTGGAGCCCAACCATCCACTGGTTTGAGCTGAGGAGCGAAGCCTGATGGGAATGGAATATCGTCAAACATGCGATGGAGAAGTTGCAACGGGAGCCGAAACCGGAGCGGTGCCGGATCGCGCCACCCAGCTGGCGGAGTGGGAGCCCAACGTAAACTTCACCAGGGAAGAACCCATCAGTGCCGACGATCTCCGCGAGGGTATGCGGCACTTCGCTCAGGGCGTGACGATTATTACGACATGCAAAGGCGAAGAAGTGGCCGGACTGACAGCCACCGCTGTTAGTTCGGTCACGGCCGAACCACCCCGACTGATTGCCTTTGTCGACAAGGAATCAGGAGCTCACAGAATGATCCTGGACAGTGGTGTTCTTTGTGTGAACATCCTTGCAGGCGCTCAGGAAGAAATCGCGCGGGTATTTGCTGGAATGGACAAGACACTCCGCGGAGCCGAGCGATTTCAATCGGGCAAATGGACAACTCTCAAAACCGGCGCTCCCGTTCTACATGGGGCGTTGACCAGCTTTGATTGCAGGGTCATCAAGGTAATTGAGGAAAGTTCTCACAACGCCTTCCTGTGCGAAGTTCTCGCGACCAAAAGAGGTCAGTCCAGGCAGGCTCTGGTCTATCATCAAGGGCAGTTTTGCCGCTGCTGATCCAGCGAAGAACTTGAGAATTCAGAATCGCCGCCCCCAACACACGCATTCATCGCCACGGTCGTGATCTTTCACCCCGTGATCTGTCTCAGGAATGTCAAAGGCCAATCCCGACGATGGTCTGTAGTTGCCACAATCAAGGCCGCATCGAGGGTCCAAGGGACACTGCGTTAAGAACAAGCTTGATTTATTCTGATTTTGTATTTTATAAGTCTATAAAACAAAAAAATGAAAATTAGGAGACGGACATGCGCATGGAACAACATGTACTGAATGAGCTGCACAGCTTTCGCTATACTGGCAAAGACCCCAAATATGCGCTGGTGATTTCGCACGGAATTGGCGGTCATGCGGGCATTTACGACGTATTTTGTGAACATCATGCAGCCAAGGGCGCGGATATCTGGAGCTATGATGCACCAGGCCATGGCCGCTCCACCACCAACCGGGCGCGCGGGAACTGGCGCATGGAAGAATGGGCGCAGGCCAGCATGGACTACGCGACTCATGTCAAGAATCTGACCGGTCTTCCGGTATTCACGCTGGGCTCCAGTCTGGGAGTCGGCGCAGCAATCAGTGCGATTAGCCACGATGATGTGGCTGGCGCAATCCTGATGGGCTCTACTGTGCTTCCAGGTCATCCACTCTGGCAGGAAATGGGAGCGCCGTTCCTCAGTGATGAATGGAAGGCCGCGGTCCAGTTGTTAAAGGGTGCAGGCCAGCTCGACATCAAGCGCTTTTTCAATTTCGATGTCGATTATGGTTATCTGGGCGCGCAGGTGCAGAAGGAAGCCGATCCATGGAATACGTGGAGCTACGACTTGGAAAGTTGGGGTAGCCTTTTCGAATATGAACCACCAAAACCAATGAGCGAAAACGACAAGCCTGTGCTTTACACCATCGGTGATAGCGACCCGACATATCCGGTCGAAATGGTCAAAAAGGCCGCGAAAGGCATTGGCGGCCCGGTGGCTTTCGAGGTCTTCAAGGATGCCTCACATCAGCTGATGCTGTTCCATACCAAGGAATTTTCCAAAGTCGTTCATGATTGGGCGCTGCAACAGATCTGATGCACCCGGGATTCCCTTTAGGAGAGAAATGATGAGCAAAAATATAACCGTCAATGGCGTCAATCATCTGGCCATTTCAACCACCAACATGAAGGAGCAGATCAAGTATTTCACCAATGTGCTGGGTATGCGTCTTGTGGCACTTTACTGGATGCATGGGCTCGAGGGTTGCTGGCATGGTTTTTTGCAACTGAATGAATCCAGCACAATTGCCTTTGTATTCAGCCCTGACAACAAGGATGCAAAGGTTGAATATGGCTCCACCCATCCGGGCTTCACAGCCGGCGGATGTGCGCGTGGCGCCATGCAGCATCTCGCGCTGAACGTTGACACTCTTGAAGATCTGCTCAACATGCGTGATCGTATCCGTTCGCACGGCGTCAACGTCTTTGGTCCGCTTGATCACGGTTTTTGTCATAGTATTTATTTTCAGGGACCGGAAGATTTGTGCCTGGAGGTCGCTACATTTGGCGATGCGGAATATCCGATAGGGGCGAAAGACTGGGTCGACCCTGAAGTTCAGCAGTTGGCGGGAATCAGCGACGAAGAGTTGGCTGAATTCGTCAATCCGCCTGAATATGTCGGAAAAGGCGGCGCACTCCCACAGCCTGAATATGACCCGGCCGGCTATCATCCTGTCCAGCCTGAAGAAGTGGTGAAAGGGATAATCGCGATGCCCGACGCAGAACTTATCGCCCAAATGAGTGAACCACTCCCACCTTCTCTGATGACCCGGCAAGATCGGGAAGCCAAGCAAGCCGCGGAATAAATCTGGAGCAGGCTTGCTCATCAAGTGAAACGAGAGGAGCTCATATGTCGCCGTCACAAAATGAATATCCGGTCTATGAACAGGATTTGTTCTCCGATGAAGCTCTGAAAGATCCGTTTCCGCATTATCAGCGGCTGAGAGACCTTGGCCCCGTTGTCTATTTGCCGGCTCACGACTGGTACGTGCTGTCCCGCTTCCAGGATGTGAAGACTGCGCTTCTCTCGGCGGACCGGCTTATTTCATCAAAGGGTGTTACGTTTAACGACCTCATGAACGACGCAACCAATACGGAAGGGAATCGAAAAGCGGTCATAACGTCTGATGGCGATGAGCACCGCCGGCTGCGCGCGCCTCTGGTTCGGGAACTGGCGCCAGGCGCCATCAAGGAAAGCCGGGATGATCTGAAATCCATGATCTCCAGGCAAGTCGGCACCCTTGTTGGCAATCAACCATTTGACGGCGTGACTAAGATTGCGCAGCATTTGCCGCTCGCCGCCATCTCGCATCTGGTCGGCATTCCGGAAGACGGTCGGCAAAACATGCTGAGATGGGCCACGGCGACCTTCAACATCATGGGCCCGGACATGGCCAAATTTGAAGCGGATGGGCCGGTTGCTATGGAGATCGTCCAATATGTCCTGAACATTGATCCACAGACTCTTCGCAAAGGAAGCTGGGGAGCAAATTTGTTCGAATTGGTCGACAAAGGTGGCATTACCGAAGACGAGGCACGAGGACTTCTGGGCGACTTTATGGTGCCATCGCTTGATACGACGGTCATGGCCAAAGCCAACCTGCTTTACAATCTCGGCACCAATTTGGACCAATGGCAAAAGCTGAAGTCTGACCCGTCTTTAATTCGAAGCGCTGTTTTCGAAGGCGTCAGGCACAGTGCCGTTGTCCGCTGGTTTTCGCGCGTTGCCGCAGTTGACTATGTCGAAGGCGAGGTTTCGATCCCCAAGGATGCCCGCGTTATGATCATATACGGATCGGCCAACAGGGATGAACGTCAATATCCGGAACCAGACAGCTTTCAGGTTGATCGCAATCCGCGCGATCAATTGGGCTGGGGTGCCGGTCCCCATACTTGCGCGGGCATGCATCTGGCCAAGATGGAAATGGAAGTTTTGCTCGAAGCACTAGTTGAGCAAGTCGATACGATCGAAATTCTCGATACGACTGTTGGGTCGAATACAAGTCTCTACGGTTTGGACAGCGTCCACATGAAACTCAATTGAATAAGATGAGGGGTTCCTATGATACCCGAGTATAATATTGATTTCCGCGACCCCAGCTACCGTAGCGATCCTTGGAACGTCTATCGGCAGCTCCACGAACTCGGCCCGGTGTCGCGCGGTCCCATGGGCGAATTGATAGTCGTTGGTCACCGCGAATGTAAGCAATTGCTCAACGACAGGAAGTCGATTCACAAAAACCCCGAACTTGCGCTGAGCATGTATCCTGAAGGTCCGTTCCGCGAGCATAATGCACATACGATGACATTCATGGACCCGCCGGAACATACTCGTGTTCGCAGGGCGGCTTCCCATGCCTTTACCCCGCGATCGCTCAAGCAGCTCACTCCGGCGATCGAGAAAATCACCGATGAACTTGTCGCTGACATCAGCGACCACGATGCGTTTGATCTGGTCTCGGATTTCGCCCAACCTTTGCCGATCTATGTGATCTGCGAGATGCTTGGTATTCCGGCGACGGAAAGGGAAATGTTCAAACGCTGCGCGCATGGTGTCATTCTTGGGTTGGAGCCTGGGGCGTCACCTGAATTGATCGAGTCAGCCAATCAGTCGGTATTGGAACTGACTGAGGCGCTCGAGGGCCATGCGCGGGCCGCGGCACCCGACCCCGAAGGCAGTGTATTGCAAAAGATGCTGGTCGTTCACAACGAAGACCAGCTTAGCTGGAAAGAGCTGATCAATCAGGCGATCTTCCTGCTCAATGCAGGTCATGAAACAACTTCAACTCTGCTGGGCCACCTCGCACGGACTTTGTTACGCGAACGCGACCTATGCAGCGCACTTTCCCAATCCGGCGCGCTGACTGACAATGCAATAGAAGAAACGTTGCGCCTCTATCCTCCGCTGCATTTCGGCTGGCGACGGGTCAAGGCGCCCATCGAGTTAAATGGTGAGGAGATACCGGAAGGAACGATGCTCACGATCATGCTGGCGGCTGCCAATCGCGACCCCTCGGTCTTCGCAAACCCCGACATATTTGATGCGGAGCGATCCAATGCGCGTGACCATATCGCGTTCGAAGTTGGAATCCACACCTGCCTCGGGGCAGCGCTAGCCCGTCTCGAAGCAAGGATTGCATTCGATCGGTTGATCCCGCTGCTTGAGAAGTGTGAACCCTCCGGTGAAGCAATAGAAAACGAAGCGGTTTTGTTCCAGGGGCTGGCCAGCTTGCCAGTTCGCCGGGCGCGGGTCATCGCATAAACTTGACGCAATTTTGTACCGACAAGATATCGGGAGCGTCTGAAATTGCCTCAAACGGTGCTGACATTATTCAGCCACGGGAGCAGCGCTGGCTTGGCGGGATGCTTCGGACTTGGTCACGTACTGCGCTAGGTTTCGCTGCCTGGGGTGGTGTGGGCATGTAGTGCAATGTCAATCCAATGACTGCGTCAAAAATGCATCACTGCCCCCCTGTTTTTCCAGGTCACCTATGGACCCTATTGACATTTTATAGGTTTATAAATTATGTTTTATAGGCTTATAAAATAATACTACCAGTTGAGGCGGCGAAACAGCTGTCCAGCTTTGATTAGGTTTGGGAGAGGATTGATATGACAAAGGCAATTTATTTGCGTGGTGCCGCTGTGGCCGTAGTTGCAGCGATGACGGTTTCGACACCTGTTTATGCGCAGGATGAGGAAGGCGCCAGAGATAGCAATGTAATCATCGTGACAGCAATGAAACGGGAAACGCAGCTCGAAACGACTCCTATGGCCATTAGTGTGCTCGGCGGTGATGCCCTCACGGCATCGGGCATCGATGAAATAAAAGGTCTGTCTGCAACGGTTCCGGGACTTACGCTGAACGAATCGCCATCAGGTTTTAGCGGCGTTTCCATCCGGGGAGTTGGCACGTCGGCCGGTAGTCAGGTCTACGAGCAATCGGTTGGCCTGTTCGTTGATGGCGTTTACCACCCTCGCGGTCATCAATATCGCGATGCCTTGTTCGATGTCGAACGTGTAGAAGTGATCAAAGGCAGCCAAGGCGTGCTGTTTGGCAAGAATACCAGCATCGGTGCCGTCAGCGTCATCTCGCAAGGGCCTGGCTCTGAATCCGGCGGCCATATTCAAGCCGAATATGATGTAAACTTTGACGGACATTCCATTGACGCTGGTATTGATGCCGTAGTCAGTGACACATTCAAACTTCGCATTTCCGGTTTGTATGAAGATTTTGGCGCATATGTGAACAATGTTACCCTAAATCGCGACGAACCCTCGGGTGACAGACTCGCTCTACGCGGGATTTTCGAATGGGAGCCGACCGATACGATCTCGATCCGCGCAAAAGCGCAGCTGGGATTTTATGAAACAACCGGGGACGCTTTCGAATATATTACCGATCTGGATCCGGCCGTACTCCAAAGCCTTGGGGTTGCCGACGGAGGCCAGAGTGATTTCGTGAAATACTCCAGCAATGAGAACATCGGGAATTCGGGCGATGACTATGAAAGTCAGGATTATTCGCTCGAAGCTAATATTGAGCTGGGTGGCGACTTCACGCTAACTTCTGTTTCAGGTTATACCAAATATAAATATTTGAGCATTTTTGACGCTGATGCTGTACCGGCCTTAATATTTATTTCTGATTTTGATGATCGGTACAGCCAGTTCACTCAGGAACTCCGTCTGACATCGCCGAGCGGCGAGGCGCTGGAGTATATTGTCGGCGCCTTTTATCTGAATTCGGAAATCGACTATACGTTGAATACCGTCCTGAACAATTTTGGACCCGCGCTCACCGGAAGTTATAATCAGAATTTTGACCAGGATCAGAATACATATGCCGTTTTCGGGCAGGCCACCTGGCATATTGCTGATGATATCCAACTGAATCTTGGTGGACGTTACACGATCGATAAAAAGACTGGTCAGTATCAACGAGTCTTTCTGGATGATTTCGGATCACCGGGTCTGCTGGGGATTATCGGTGCCACTACGCCAGTTCTCACACAAAGCGTGACGGACAAGACCTTAGACTTCTCAGCCACTCTTAGCTATAATCCAACCCCGAGCTCAACACTATATATTAGCGGTGGTCAGGGAAATAAGGGTTCTGGATATTTCAATACATCGGGGTTGGGCACTGTTGCCCCTGCACCGTTCATCGTCCCACCGGAAAAAGCGACGACCATAGAAGCTGGCTTCAAAGGGCGATTTGTAGACGGTCGCATGTATTTTGCTATTGCCGCCTACCATCTGGATATCAAAAATTACCAGGACAGCTATTTTGATGCGTTGCAAGCTGCATTTGTTTCCCGCGCTATTGATGCCAAGAGCACGGGTGTAGAGGTCGAAGCGACCTTCGATGTCACTGATGGCGTCAATCTCTACGGAAATTTTGCCTGGAGCCCGGAAGCCAAATTGGCTGATGGATTCCGCCAACAACGCGCGCCGAAATTCACATCCAATCTGGGCGTTAGATTTAACACCGAATTGTCCGACGACTTTTCGCTAGCAGGCTTTGGCCAATGGCAGCATAGCGGTAGCTTCTTGCATCAACCGGAATTTTTCGCGGCTGACCTGAGTAGCTTGCCGTTTGATCTGTTCAGTGCACGACTGGAAGTCAAGCATGCACCATCACAATTGAGTTTCTATGTGCTGGGTGACAATCTTTCGGACGAAAAATATCGAAGCTTCATGTTCGGCGGAGTCATTCCTGGAATTGGAAATGTTGGAGCCTTCAACAAGCCCCGGACCTTCACATTCGGTGTCCGCAAGGATTTTTAAGGATCGGTTGCGACGAGGCAATCATAGGAAGATTGCCCCGTCGCAAAGCCGTTACTGGTGAGAATGACGATATTGTCTCCCCTGCGATCTTCTCGCAAGGGAGACAATTTCCTTTGATTGTCCTTTACGCGCATTACCTGTAGCGCCAATCCGACAATGTTTCAAAAGCCAAAAGGATAGCTGTAGCGTGGACGAGCAACTCAATGACGTTTCCAAACGTATTGTCGATTCAGCCCTCGAACTGTTTGCAACCTATGGCTACGGAAGCGTCAGCACGACGCAGATTGCCAAGGCGGCAGGCGTCGCGCAGCCGCACATTCACTATTACTTCCGCACCAAAGATGACTTGTGGAAGGCTGCGAGTAAAGAGCTTAGGCGCAGGGTTGATGCAGCGAACAAGGCAACCGAGAAGGAGTTCCAGACCGGTGAGGACGATGCATTTAGCAAGCTGAAGATCCATTGCCGGGCACTCCACAGGATGCATATCGAGGTACCCGAAATTGGAAAGATCATTTTTCTTGAAGGGCAAGCCGGTGGTGACAGGCTAGACTGGCTGGTGCACGATGTCTTTCGCGACAGCTACGACGAAATGATTGAATGGATCAAGGGAAGCATTAAACTCGGAAAGATCAAACCGCTTCGCCCGCACCAGATCTTGATGCTCCTGCATGGTGCGGCGGTGACTTATTACAATCTCGCTCCGTTTGTCCGGTCGACTTTTGACCGCGATCCTCGCGACGAGAAAAATGCGAGTGATTTTACCGATGCCTATATGAAAGTGGTGTTTGACGGCCTGGCGGTCTGATCAATCGATTTTTCGCTTGATGCCGCCCGTCAGCAATTGTCCGTCGTCAGATTTAGTGAAGGTCAATATTTTGCTGGATTTCCCAAACTGACCCGCCGGCGCCACCAGTAGGTTTGACCTCGGCGATAGATACTCACGTCCGATCGGCCGATTCCGGGGGACAAGGCGTGTGCCTGAAAAATGTGCGTATCACAGTGCGCAGGTAGGTGCACAACTTGGGATTCTGTTTTCTCAACCGCATGTTGGGACGTCCTCAAAGTTGAGGAAAACCGCGGTTTTTGGTTGGGAAAGATAATCAATTGGTCGGGACGAGAGGATTCGAACCTCCGACCCCCACACCCCCAGCTGATAAATGCGTGATATTTGTTGGGACGATTTGGTATGTTTTGGGACTATAAATGCAATAAAATCAAAAAGATAGCTTGATTTTGGTGTTCCCGTTTTGTACTCATTGATCCCGGCAAATTTCATCATTTTGCACTTACATTGCACTTACAGAAAAAGTGCGTGTGTTGAGATAGAAAGGAAATGGCCGTGCAAACTGCACTTACACAGACTGTCATAGACCGTGCCAAATTGGCTAAAAGACCTTATGAAATTAGAGATAGCCGATTGAATGGCTTCCTCGTTCGCGTGCAACCTTCGGGCATCAAATCATTCTACTGCGAATATGATCGCGGGAAGCGCTGGCGGCTTGGACGCGCAGATTCCATGGCTGTTGGACAGGCAAGAAATCAGGCCAAACGCATTATCTCTGAATATCATTCGGGGATCGATCCGATGGAAGAAAAGCGGGCGAACCGCAAAATAATTTCGCTGGGTGAGTTTATCGAGCTCTTCTTTGAACCCTGGGCGCAAGTTCACCAAAAAGCGCACGAGCAAAATATCAAGCGGATCAAATCGGTGTTCAAGCGATTTCTAACAAGAAAATTAGATGATATCAGCGTGATCGATATGGAGCGGTGGCGCGCGGAACGAAAGGCAATTGGGAACAAGACTACAACAATCAACCGCGATATCGCATCCATTAAAGCAGTCTTTAACCGAGCTGTCGATTTTGAAGTCTTGGAGGTAAACCCGATTGCGAAGGTCAAGAAGGCGAGAGAGGATACCAGGCCAAGAGTCCGCTATCTTAGTAATGGAGAGCAAAGTTCACTTTTGGCTGCGTTGGATCACCGGGAACTTCGCCGCGTCGCCGGACGGGACAGTGCAAATATGTGGCGCACGCAGCGCGGCTATAAGACGCTTCCTGATTTGAAGAAGATCACATTTACCGATCATCTCAAACCAATGGTCATACTATCACTTCATACCGGTATGCGACGCGGCGAGGTCTTTGACTTGGATTGGCGGGATGTCGACTTTCAAGCACGGTCAATTGCGGTGGTGGGAGATACCGCCAAATCTGGCAAAACTCGTCATATCCCCATGAGCCGGACTTGCCATGATGTTCTCGCGCACTGGCAAGTTCAATGCGGCATATCATCTGGCAGGGTATTCCAAAATGCAGACGGTGGCCGTTTTGACAATGTAAAAAGATCGTGGACAAAGCTTCTCAAACAAGCAGAAATCGTCAATTTTCGCTGGCATGACATGCGGCATCACTTCGCCTCGCGCCTTGCCATGGCAGGGGTCGATCTCAATTCTATCAGAGAACTATTGGGGCACAGTGACTATGAAATGACGCTGCGTTATGCCCATCTGGCGCCGAGCCATAAAAGAAAGGCCGTTGAACTGCTTGATTAGCAAAATGGTCGTCTACTTTTTGGCTCCAACCCAGTCGACATCAATGCCGTCGACGCCGGATTGAACGCCTTCAATGATCACATCAGTGCCATCCCTAGGGGTTTTAGTGTCCAGAAATTTTAGCCGCCAAACTGTTTCATCTTCACATTGAAGGACGAAGCGCCGGTCCCCTTTGATGAGTTTTCCGGTCAGTCTAAGACGGTTTGAGTTTGAACGGTCCATGATCGTGCGCTCTCTGTCCTACAGTCGCGATTCTGTCCAGCGCGCAAGAACCTTCTTCACATAATCGCGGGTTTCCCGGTACCGCGGAATGCCTTTGGCTTTCAGCACAGCACCAGGTCCGGCATTATATGCCGCAAGCGCCAAGTGGACGCCGCCAAACTTATCGAGCATTTGCTTGAGGTAGCGCGCCCCTCCGTCAATATTTGCGGCAGGATCAAACCGGTTTTTTACGCCAAGGTCTGATGCGGTCCCAGGCATAAGCTGCGTCAGGCCGCCAGCACCGGCAGAACTAACAGCCAACGGATTGTACCGCGATTCCTGCCAAATTAGCGCGTCGAGCAATCCAATGGGAAGCGCGTGCTTTCTTTCGGCTGCCCTGATGGAGCTTAAGTAAATAGTTCGCCTGGCCGAGGCTGTTCGGCTTAGCCGTGTACGTTTGCTCCGTTTTAAATTGGTTTTGGCGCCGTCGTTGACTGCCTGTGTTCTCGGGACTGATTGTATTGGATTTGCTGGCTGCCAGATTCCGTGTTGGAATAGCTGGAAATTTGGATGTTCGACGGTCTGTTGGCCATCTGTTTCCGGTGCAGGCGGTTCAACGCTGTCAGATAAACTCACGTTTTGTGCCCATGCCGCGCTTCCGCACAACACAGCAGCAACCACTCCTAATGATAGCTTCTTTGCCAAAATTCATCTCCATCTTGCATCGAATCAGATGAGAACATAAATAGAACAAATAGCTGTAGGAAAGTGTTTTCTTATCGATTGAAGAGGGGAGGCTGCCGGGAAGGGGAGAACTGGCGCAGATACAAGGAACTCCTCGATGTCTCGTAACGTCCTAACTGATCCCAAGTCGTATCTGGAGAGAACTGCCAGACAGATTTGTGAAAAATTTTCAGGCTATTGGAAAAATGACAAAGGCATGTGCTGCTGCCCGGCCCATGATGATAATACACCATCACTTGGTGTGAGCATCGGCCGAAACGCGATTCTTTTCCATTGTTTCGCAGGCTGTCCGCAGAAAGATGTGCTCGCGGCACTTGAACGCCAAGGTGTTTCTGCACGCAGTCTTTTCTGTGGCGGCTCGGTTGCGATTTCCTCAGCACCGCCCAAGGAGATTAAACCGAGCGCCAATGCACAGCGACTCTGGCGGCAGGCTCGGCGCTTGTCGGGAAGCATTGCTCAAACCTATCTCCAAAAGCGCCTGATCAATACTACTTCACCAGAATTGCGCTTCCTTGAGCGTACGCCGCTGGGACCAAAAGGCCATGTCCGTTTCCTACCAGCTATGCTCGCTGCCGTGCGCACGGACGCGGATATTATGGCCATTCATCGTACTTTCCTGCTTCCCGATGGTACGGGTAAGGCTGATTTCAGAAAACCCAAACGAGCGCTGGGATCGCTCGGCACGGGGGCGGTGCGGCTGTTTCCACCCAAAGGTGGCGTCCTTGGATTGGCGGAAGGCACCGAGAGCGCGCTATCCGCGAGGCAGCTGACCGGTATCCCGACTTGGGCAACGCTCGGCAATGAGCGCTTCGGGATCGTGAGCGTCCCCGAAAGCGTGAAATATCTATATCTCTTTGTGGACCATGACGCTGGCGGTGATCTTGCCGAAGCCAAGGCCTGTGAACATTTCAAGATGCCTGGCCGGTCGATAATACCGCGCCGACCATATCGGCGCGGCGATGACTGGAATGATGAGCTATTCCGCATGGTCGCTGCTGCTGGCTAACCCGGTCCATCGTTGAATGAGAGGAAAGGGGGCTTCTCGCTGATTGTGCATGGACGTGGCCGTTTCGGCTTTGTCCGTGCCCAACGGAGGAAAGCTATCATGACTCTACAAAATGCACAGCTGCAACTTGACGATGCACAGGACCGGACACCGGATATTGTGATCAAGGCCGCTCATAAAATAGCAGATCGTCTCGGAGCAGGCTTTCAAGTCACGCGAAAAGATATCAACGCGATATTTGAAAAAATAACGGGAAGCAGCGATGCAGAAGATGGCTGGTCGGTCAAAATGACCGGCTGCGCGATCGAGCTAGGCGAACTTATACACCTGCGCGATCATTCCGGCATCTCGCTCAATTCCGATTTTGCGGAGGCCGAAAGATGCTTTGAGGCTCTGGAACACGCTCTTCCGCCTCAACATAACCGGCATGACGATCAAATCGCGCTCAGCAATTTTCAACACCAGCCCGGCTTGCCTGGGCGATGGCCTTGGCTGCAGAGATAAAGCCCGATGATATCGTGCTCGAGCCATCAGCCGGAACTGGACTCTTGGCCATCTGGCCGCATCTTGTCGGCGCAAAGCTTATTCTTAATGAAATCGATGACCTGCGCAGTGCGTGTTTAAATGAGCTGTTCCCGAACGCCGCGCACTCATCCCATGATGGTGAGCTGATCGACGAATTGCTTCCACCCCGCCACAATCGAAACCTTGTGCTTATGAACCCGCCATTTGCTCAAAGCGCAGAACGGGGCAAGGATGGTCGTGCAGCCCTCCGGCACTTGCGCTCTGCCTGGCGGCGTCTGGCGACAGGTGGACGGCTTATCGCGATCATGCCCGAAGGTTTTGATGCGGCCAAATTTGCCAAAAATGATGCTTCATCCTGCGCGCTTCGCCTTGATGCGCGTATCTTGCGATCCTTTGCGCGCCGGGGAACCGGTATCACCGTGCGCATGGCCGCATTTGATAAAATTGCCGCTGAGCAATGCGCAGACCCGATCGAAATCGCCGATTTCAAAAGTTTGTGCGAGGTGTGCCGTGCTTTACCCGAGCGCGCTGTATCTCAATCAGCGGTGCTGACATCCAAGCCTGAGGCAAATCCGCTCGCGCTAGTATTGAACAACCATTTGCAACGCCCCGTCGCGCCCGCCTCAAAGCCCTTCTCTGGCACGCCGATATCAGAAAAGCTGGTTTTTGATGTGCTGGAGGATGCCGCGCCAACGCCGGAGCAAAAAGGCATTTACCTGGCCTATCGTCCCAGCCGCATTGCCATCGACAACGCCCCCGTCCATCCGACACCATTGGTTGAATCGGTGGCCATGGGATCCGTTGCTGCGCCGGTCCCCGAACATCAGCCGGTTGTTCCAGCAGACTGGAGAAAGAACGAGCTTCTTTCCGATGCGCAGTGCGAAACGCTTATCTATGCCGTGAATGCCTTCGCTCGCGATTTGCCGGGAACTTACAAACCAACCAACGACGGCGCTGGTTTGGAACCATCCGAAGATGGTTTTCGATACCGGACGGGATTTTTTCTGGGAGACGGAACGGGAGCTGGAAAGGGCCGCGAGATCGCCAGCGTCATCATGGATCGGTGGCTGCAGGGTCATTACCGCCATATCTGGATCACCAAGAACGAAGCTCTGCTTGAAGATGCCCGCCGGGACTGGTCCGCGCTTGGCGGCTTGCCGCTTGATATCCAGTCGCTTTCGAACTGGAAGCTGGGAAAACCGATTTCGATGTCTGACGGGATATTGTTCGTCACCTATCCCACGCTGCGCTCGGGCCGGATGGATACAACGAGACTTGCGCAAATATTGGAATGGGCAGGGGACGAGTTTGACGGCGTTATCGCTTTCGATGAGGCCCATGCGATGGCGAATGCACTGGGAGGAACGGGAAGCCGCGGCAAGGTCAGGGGATCGGAACAGGGTCTGGCAGGCCTGCGCCTACAAAATCTTCTGCCCCGCGCGCGCGTCCTCTACGCCTCGGCAACTGGAGCTTCGGATATTGCCAATCTTGGTTATGCAGCGCGCCTCGGATTGTGGGGTCCGGAAACGGCCTTTCCCAGTTATGACAAGTTTTTGAGCGACATCCGTGCTGGCGGCATTTCTGCAATGGAACTCGTTGCGCGCGACCTTAAATCGCAGGGGCTCTATCTCGCCCGTGCATTGTCTTTTGCGGGCGTCGAATATGAGATTTTGGAGCATGAGCTTTCCGAAGACCAGATTGCCATTTATGACGAATATGCAGCGGCCTGGGCGATTATTCACAAAAATCTTGAGGCAGCCCTTGAAGCCACGCGGATAGTCGATGAAGATAGCGGCGACACGCTCAACCGCAACGCCAAAGCTGCTGCGCTTTCGATATTCGAAGGCACCAAACAGCGCTTCTTCGCGCAGCTATTGCTCTCCATGAAACTTCCCAGCCTGCTTCCAGCTATTGAGCAGGCGCTGGAAGAAGGGCATTCCGCCGCAGTGCAGCTTGTATCGACTGCCGAGGCCATGCTGAACCGCAGGCTTGCCGATCTCAGCGCTGAAGATCGCGAGCAGTTGGATATTGATTTATCCCCGCGCGAATATGTCATCGATTATCTCGCCAAAAGCTTTCCGGTCCGGCTCATGCAGGTTTTTCGTGATGATGACGGCAATTTGCGGTCAGAGCCCATGTCTACCAGTGAAGGCCATCCGGTCCTTTGCCCACGTGCGGTTCAGGCAAGAGATGCGATGATCGAAAAACTCTGCGCGCTTCCTCAGATATGGGCTGCATTGGATGCAGTGATCGAACGTTTTGGAACAGATCATGTGGCCGAAGTGACTGGTCGAACCCGCAGGCTTATCGGCGGCAGCGATGGTCACCAACGCCTCGAACGCCGCACAGCGCGGTCGAATTTGATCGAAGCCCAGAGTTTCATGGACGGAGAAAAACGCGTGCTGGTCTTTTCTGATGCGGGCGGGACAGGCCGGTCCTATCATGCAGATCTGGACGCGCAGAACCAGCAGCGCCGTGTGCATTTTCTGCTCGAACCAGGCTGGCGGGCGGACAATGCCATTCAGGGCCTCGGCCGCACCAACCGCACCAATCAGGCATCCGCGCCGCTTTTTCGGCCCGTTACCACCGATGTAAAAGGCGAGCGGCGGTTTATCTCCACTATCGCCCGGCGGCTCGATAGCCTTGGCGCTCTGACACGCGGGCAACGACAGACCGGCGGGCAGAACCTGTTCGATCCGGCTGATAATCTGGAAAGTGAATATGCCCGCGACGCGCTCACCAGCTGGTTTCACCTGCTTTATGAAGGCAAGCTGGAAGCAGTGTCCCTGGATAAATTTCAGGATGTCACGGGTCTCAAACTCGAGACACCTGACGGTGATCTTGTGGAAAAGCTGCCCACCATCCAGCGCTGGCTGAACAGGATTTTGGCGCTGCCCATCGCTTTGCAGAATGCAATCTTTGACGAATATCTGGCGCTGATCGAAGCGCGCGTCGACGCGGCGCGCGAAGCGGGAACCCTGGATCTGGGCGTTGAAACCATTGCTGTTGATGAATTCAAGATCATATCGGACAGGATTTTGCGAACCGACAGTATCTCGGGCGCGACCACGCATCTTGTCACGCTGGAAACCCGGCGCCCGCTCAAACCGCTCAGCTTCAAAAGATTGTACAGGCTCTATGATTTTAGCTCGCCGACTGTCCATTTGCTCCGCAATGCGCGTTCCGGCGGCGTAGCCTTGTCGGTTCCGACCCGGCGCATGATCACCGATGAGGGTGAGACTATCGAGCGCCGCCGCCTGATCAGACCGCTAAAATCGGTAAACTGGACGCTTGACGCTTTATCGGAAAGCCTTTGGCAGCAGACTGATTTCAAAAGCTTTCGAAAATGCTGGCTGGAAGAGGAAGAAAAGGCAGCATCAGAGATAGCCCGCGAGCGTGTTCACCTTGCCACCGGCCTGCTCCTGCCAGTCTGGAACAAGATTCCCGGGGAGATTGTTCGTGTCACGCGGATTGCCGCGAGCGACGGACGTTCGATCATTGGCCGCGAAATTTCCGAGCTCGACATGCCGGATCTTGCCCGCGCCTTTGGTCTTGATCTTGATCAGACGGTTGATCCTTCCCGGATTGCCAAAATGGTCATGCAAAGCGGTAAAACGCTAGCCATCCAAAGCCACGATGACCTTATGGTGAAGCGCTCGCTGGTCAATGGCAGCCAGCGACTGGAGCTCACGGGTTTTTCTGCCGAGCGTCTGGCCTGGTATAAATCCAAGGGCTGTTTCACCGAGATCATCCGCTACCGCACGCGGCTTTTTGTCCCGGTGAATGAAGCATCGCAGATATTGGACAAACTGGCGGCCTGAGCACGCCAACTTTCTTCACAATTTTTAGCCGCCTGAAAGCCACGCCGTGACCCGGGAAAATGAGAGGGGAGGAGGCTTGCCCTGTCTTGAACCCGGTTTTGGCGATGGTCGCCCGAAACCGATGGTTCGATCAATCAGGAGAAAGAACATGATTAAATCCATTCCGCTCAACAAACTGGTGCCGTCGAAAAAGAATGTGCGTAAACGCAGTGAACCTGTCGCCGATGCCTGGCTGAAGGCTGATATTGCCGCAAGAGGGTTGCTTCAAAATCTCGTCGTTAACGCGCTTCCCCGCGGCAAATATGAAGTCACCGCTGGTGGCCGGCGGCTCAAGGCATTGAAAGCGCTTTCCAAAAGCAAGGCGATCAAGAAGAACGAGCCGATCACATGCCTGATCAAAAACGGTGAGGCGCATGAAATCCGCGAAATCAGTCTTGCGGAAAACTTTCAGCGGGCAAAACTCAATCCAGCCGATGAAGCCGAAGCGTTTCAGGATATTGTGGGTGGCGGCGCAAGCATCGAAGATGTCGCCATTCGCTTTGGCCAAACCGTTCGCTTTGTCGAAGGACGGCTGCGTCTGGCCGAGCTCGCCCCGGTCGTGTTCGAAGCCTTGGCCAGCGGCGATATCACGCTTGATTTTGCTAAAGCCTATGGCGCGACCTCGAATGTTGAACGCCAGGCCCAGGTGTTTGAAGAAGTGTCGGGAGGATATTATGGCGTCAATGCCGACGGCATCCGGCGCATGGTTCTGGACGCTACTGTCCGGGCCAGCGATCCCCGCGCACTTCTCGTGGGCCGTGATGCCTATCTCGAAGCGGGCGGCAAGATCGACCGGGAGCTCTTCGATGATGATGAGAGCGAAAGCTGGGTTGATGTTGCGCTGCTTGAGCGATTGGCGGCCGAGAAAATGGAATGGCGGGCCGATGAAGTTAAAGACGAGCACGGCCTCGCCTGGGTGAGACCGACGCTTGACTGTTATGTCTCCCATGAGCTCATCGAAGGATTGAACCGGCTTCCTACCGAGCTCGAACCGCTCAGCGAAGAAGCAGTGGCGCGACTGTCCGATCTGGAGACCCAATATGACAATCAGGCGGCCATCCTTGAAGATGAAGACAGCAGCGAAGACGATGTGATCGCGGCTGAAAACCGACTGTCCGAAATCGAGCAGGAAATGCGCGCGCTGAATGATCGCAAACCGGTTCTGGCCGATGAGCTTCGCAGCGAAGCGGGCGCGTTTCTGGTGCTTGGTAACGATGGTGTACCAGCATTGGTTCCGCAATATTATTCCGAAAAGGCGGATGTCGGTCACGACGATGAAGGCGTCGAGCTGGTCGAGGAAGCAGAATCCGCAAAGCCCAAACGCGCGGCGCTTTCCAAACGCCTGGTCGATGAGCTAGCCATGCAGCGCCGCGATATCTTGTCGCTTCACGTCGCAAGTGATCCTGCCCTCGCGCTCGACTTTATGATCTTCACGCTTGCAGATAGCGATAGCCATGACTGGCGGGCACAGGAGGCATCGACGCTGAAAGGTCCGGCCGCTCATGGGCCTGCACATGATTTTGAGGCCAAGGATGCACCGGCAAGCGCAGCCCTGGCGGAGCTCCGCGCATCGCTGGGCGAAAGCTGGAAGGCAGGCACGACCGATGTAGAGCGTTTCATGGCATTTAGGCGGCTTAGCGATGATGCGCGAAGCGCCTGGCTCGGTCATGTCGTTTCGCGAACGCTGGTTGCCAGCCTGAATGTTGAAGGCGGTCGGCAAGTCTCGCTGCACGATTATCTCGGGCGCGAACGGGATATCGACATGGCGGCCTGGTGGCGTCCGACTGCGGCCAATTATTTTGACCGTGTACCCAAGGCAAAAACGCTTGCCGGTATGGAAGAAGTTGGCGGACTGGAACTGTCAAACCGCTACGGCGCATCCAAAAAGGCCGATCTTGCAGCAACTGCCGAGCGCATCTTCTCTGGAAACTTCATTGCAGAGGCTGAAGTGAAACAAGCCGCCGCCGGGTGGGTTCCTGACGCAATGCGCTTTGCAGACCCGCTAAAGGCTGACGAGGCATTGGAAGATGATGCTTCGGAAACCGGCATGTCGGAAGAAGCGCCCGAGATAGCCGACAAGGCTGCCTGATCCTCCTCCTGACAGGTAGTCTTCTGGCTGAAGCGGCTTGCCTCTCCAGGCAAGCCGCTTCTTTCATTTTGTTAATTCTGTGTCCTGGAGCGAGGGAGAGGAGAGGGGGCTTGAGCCTGTCTGATCCGGCAATTTTGCTGGGACTAATCAGGAGAATGTTCATGCTCAAAAGTTTCAATCGCTCACCGAAGGTATCCCCGGCCGCAAGGATCACCGCTGCCATCATTGAAAAACTGGAAGCCGGAACAAAACCCTGGATCCAGCCTTGGCGCGGGCTGCCCGTCTCGCGTCCGCTGCGCAGTTGCGGCACGCCCTATCGCGGCATGAACGTCTTCTGGCTTTGGATGATGGCGCAGGAAAATGGCTTTAGCTCTCCATATTGGATGACCTACTGGCAATGCGCAGAGCTTGGCGGTCAGGTCCGTAAAGGCGAAAAATCGTCCATCGCGATATTCTACAAGAGCTACACCAAGGAACTGGAAGCGGAAGATCATGGCGAGGCGCAGGAAGAAAAACGCCGCGTTCTGAAATCCTATGCCATTTTCAACGCAGACCAGTGCGATGGATTGCCCGAAAGCTATTATCCGGAGGCCGATGTCCAAGATGTTGAGCCTGAAGGACGAGAAGCAGCTTTTGACGCATTTTTCGCAAGAATAGACGCCAATATTCGGGAGCAAGGCTGTTCGGCCTATTACGAGCCAACTCCCGACCGCATCACAATGCCGCCAGCAACTCTTTTTGATAGCTATTACCATTTTTACGCGACACTGGCGCATGAACTCTCGCATTGGACCGGTCATAAATCACGCTTGGATCGCGATCTCAAGAACCGATTTGGCAGCGCGGCCTATGCCGCGGAAGAACTGGTGGCAGAATTATCAAGCGCGATTTTGGGCGCTGAACTGGGACTTCCGGTCGAGCATCTCGACAGCCACGCAAGCTATATCGCAAGCTGGCTGAAGCTGCTCAAAAAGGATGACCGGGCAATGTTGACCGCAGCGGCGCGGGCGGAAGAAGCATCGGAGCTGTTGATGAAACTTGGCGGCCTCAGGCCTGCGCTGGAGCAGCAAATGCAGGCAGAAATAATCCAAGCGGCTTGAATATGTTCTTTATTTGTTCCAATTCCCCATTGTGCAAGAACGACTCAAACTCATGGCGCTGGAGGCATTGGAACAGGTTTGCGCGGAAAGCCGGTCTGGCCCCGCGCCGAAAACGCGCGCGCTTGCCTTTTCACTTGCCTATCTTTGGGCAACGAGTGGCGGCGAAAGGTGGAGATATGATGGCTTTTGGAAAGCTGCGACTGGTCCGCCGGAACAATATTCCGGATGGTCGAGATTTACCAATGTAACCAGTTTCCTGACCGGAATTTATCACTCCTTGGGGATGAGCAGGACGGCGGAAATTCAAACCCGGTTTGACGCTCAATATCATCCTGATAAGGTCAAAAGCATGTGTAATCATTATCGCAACTACGTCGAATTTCTCCAGAATTGGGAAGAATATGTGAGCTGGAATCTGCCACCTGCCCATATTGAACATGCCGAAGATGTTTGGCCGAAGCGCCAGGGATTGATCATTCGAGAAGAAGGAGGTCAGAAAATTGCCGATGCCATGCAATGGGGCGTTCCGCTCAAGATGAAGGGCAAGCGCCCAGGAACGACGGTTACAAAGCGGATCACCAATGTACGCAATCTTAGCAGTAATTTCTGGCGATCAATGCTCACAAATCCCGGGCAGCGCTGTCTGGTGCCGTTTAACCAGTTTGCAGAACCCAAGCCGCGAGCGGGCCGCGAAGAAATCTGGTTCAAGGTCAACGAAAAACCTGTATCCGCATTTGCAGGAATCTGGCGGGAGACGGAAGAAGGTAATGCCTATGCGTTTCTGACTTGCGAGCCCAATCCTCTGGTCAAACCTATCCATCCCAAAGCCATGCCGGTTATATTGCATCCTGAAGATTATGACAGATGGCTGGCAGGAGAGGACGCCGCGCAGTTTGCTGTTCCCTTTCCGTCTCAATTGATGTCATATGCGGACTGAGGCTGCCCCGGGCTGTGTTCATCTCATTGCCCGAAACGCTCCATATTCCTGTTTTTTGCGGATTTTTGCGTCATTTCGAAAAATCTTGTAATATTGCAAATGAAGATATATAGTGTATTTCATTCAAATGAAAGGATTGGAATTGGCTAGCCGGGCACCGAATATCCAAAAGAAGGACGATAAATTGCTAACCTCTGCGGTCAGCAAAATTGCTACCTTCTGGGGTTTGAGCAATGTCAAACTGGGCTCAGTTCTGGGATTATCCGAAGCGACCATCTCGCGGCTTCGTTCCGAGAAAGCATTTCTTGATCCCGCATCCAAATCGTTTGAGGCCGGGCAATTCCTGTTACGGCTGTTCCGCAGTCTGGACGCACTGATGGGCAGTGATGATGATGCAGCCAAATCCTGGCTGACATCGCATAATCTTGATCTGGAGGCGCGGCCGATTGATCTCATCGACAGCTTCAAAGGGCTTTTGACAGTATGTGACTATGTGGACGCCCACCGCGCTCGCGTCTGAATTTCGCCGCTATCGCAGGACCGTTTGGCGAGTGGTTGAAGCGCAGCACCGCATATCGACCAATCGTCTAGCCGATAACATTGAAGATCAAGCCCGTCTTGAAGAGCTAGCCGAAGAAGCAAAACCAGATCTTCCGAAGTCTGCACAAGGCTTGCACTATCTTCTCGCTTCACCTTTTCGATATGGGCACAAAAGCCCGAGCAGATTTCGGCGAGCGAATGTACGTCCGGGTATATTCTATGCCAGCGAAACTGAATCCACGGCGATTGCAGAAACGGCTTATTGGCGACTACGCTTTTTCAGCCGGTCACCGAATTTTGTGCCAGGGAACCGGACCAGCGAGCATCTGAGTTTTTCCGTCCCTGTTTCGTCCTCTCGTGCAGTTGATCTTTCGAGACCGCCATTTGATGTGCAGGCATCAGACTGGGCGCAGCCCGATGATTATCAGCCTTGCCAGGATTTTGCTGATGTGGCCCGTAAAGCAGATACGCAGCTCATTCGCACGGTTTCGGCGCGAGATCCGGACGGGGGATGCAATGCTGCAATATTTGATCCGGCTGTATTTGCAGGAAAAACCCCGGATTATCACCAGACTTGGCATTTCCGGTTCGAGCAGGGACGACTGAACGCCATTGCGGCTTTTCCGGGCGGCGGAAGCTATGCCTTTGAACCAGAGATTTTCGGGCTGCCAAGTTCGTCTGGACATTGATCCCGTAATCTCCTGATTGTCGCTCGCGCAACTGACCGCTTTTTCTCCTGCGCAAGAGAGGCCCTGGACCATCAGGGCTTTGGCGCAACCCCGCGAGTACTGCGGCCCGTGTAGCCCGCGCCAGCCTTGTCTCGCGGGGTTCCCCGCCTGCCGGCGGTGCGCCATGTGCCCTGACGGTCCTTTCGGGCTCTTGCGGGAAAAAGCGGCAAGGTGCCGCACATCTCCCGCTTATCAGGAGAATATCATGGACAATATATTCAAACAGCATCTTGCGGGTCTCGACCTTTCCGGTCTCACGATCAGCAATTCGCCATTTACATCTTCGGATTTCCCGGCTCACGACGCAATCTCGCAGACCCTTGCTGCGGTTTGGTCGGATTTATTCGCTGTCTTTACTGACACTGCTCTGGAAGCCGATGCGGAAGATTTGGCCTGGGGCTTCGTCAATCTTTTCCACCGCGCAGCCCAGCGCAAATCAAAGCAGCTTGACCGAGCCTCGGATGAAGTCCGGGCATTGGTAGCGTCCGCCGATGGCTCTGAGGTTCATATCAGCAATCTGGAGGAACAGATTGAGCGCGCGCAGGCGGCCGAAGCTTCGATGGTCGCTTTTGAAGAAATGCGCGAGGTTGCAGCTGCGCTTTACCTCGATGAAACCCATTCGTCCTGGAAACCAGTTTCCAGTTCTCGTGTCAATCATGGGGCAATGTTAACGTCAGCCGTTATCCAGGGCCGTGATTTCCTGAAAGCACGCAGCCAGTCCAAACGCAAAGCGCTGATGCCCGAAGGCACACCGATTATATTTGCAGGTGGCCGCACCAAACAGGATAGCACCGAAGATGCAAAGGCTTTTGCAATCAATGTCTGGGCTACGCTCGACAAGGTGCATAACGCCGTTGCAGATATGGTGCTGGTTCATGGCGGTGACGGCAAAGGCGCCGACCGATTGGCCGCATCATGGGCTGAGCGTCGCGGCGTAGCGCAGGTCACCTTTTCACTCGATCGGCGATTGGGCGCACGGGCGGGCTTCAAGCGCAATGAACAGATGCTGGGTCTAAGACCACGCTATGTCATTGCCTTTCCAGGGAGCGGCGTATTGGAGCGTCTAGTCATTGAAGCTAAGAAACGGCGTATCACGGTCGTTGACCGTCGCGGGCTTCTTGGCAAACATCCTAGCCGAAAATGATCGACAAGATGATTGACTCAATCTCTCTGTCTGCAACTGGGCCGATAGCCGACTGTCTGGTTATGTCTGCTTTGGGCGCAGAAGCGGGCATTACGGGACCCTTGATTTTCTGAACTTGTTATTCTTCCGTTGGCTTTTCTCTGAACAAGGCTAGCCTTGCAAAACTCTATCCTACGATAGGTTGGTAGGCACATGTGCCTATAGCGCCATGATCGTCACCCGGATTAAGAATATTTTCTAAACTGTCGGATTTCAGAGATTTCGCGTCGACCATATTGCTGGCCGGAGGTGATCTATCTGGTTTCTATTTTACAGACCGGAGTTGTGATGATGACTGCTTTTTCTCAAATTTCAGGATTTACACGCATCGCAATTTTCGCGGTAATAATGTTGTTTTCTACAGCAGCAAAATTACCATCCGCCTATGATGGATTCAAAGAAGTCTATGTTGATGACGGCCGGCAACGTTATCCGGTCAAACTATATGGTGTGGCAATCAAATGGGACAAATCATGTCGCAAAGGTAAAACCAAGGACTGCCTCCGTCTGGCACAGGCGCTGGAAGACGGTCTTGGTGATCTCAAACGCGATATGCGCAGCGCTACGGGCTATTGGATTGTCTCTTGCAATCAAGGTTCAGCTGCAGCTTGCGCACGCTCCGCTACGATTTTGCGCGAAGGTCTGGGCGGCTTTGCAAAGCCCGCTAGAGCGAGCGAATTTGCAGCGAAAGGTTGTCAGCAGTCAAAGGATGGCGCTGCCTGCGCATCTCTTGCAGTAGCGCTGTATCGCGGTGACGGCGTATTACAGAACAAAGCGCAAGCGCTGCAATTGTGGCGCGATAGCTGTGCCAAGGGCATTGATGACGGTTGCCGGTTACAGGCCGGAGCATTGTACAATGAAAGCAATGCCGGTGCAGATCATCAACAGGCGATGGCTCTGTTTAACAAGGGTTGCGCAAAGAAAACCGCTTGGGGCTGTACGGGGCTGGCGCAGGCCTACGCGACCGGCAAAGGGGCCGCGAAGAACCTGCAGAAATCGGCCGAATATGCACAGCGTGCTTGTTTTGCCGGAGCAGGTGATACGGTTGCGGCCTGCGCTTTGCATGGTCGCTATCTGACGCAATCCGGAAATCCAAAACAAGTGAGGCTGGGTACAAAGCTGCTCAGTAGAAGCTGTCTTGCCGGTGTTGCGGCTGCGTGTAATGACGCCGGATTGGTCGCTGGTCGCAAGCCAGCCGGGTCGGGATTGGCGGATTGGGAAGAAGCACTGTCTTTCCGCGATGGATGCGACCTGCGGTTGGCGGCGGCTTGCCACAATCTTGGTAAGCTTTACCGGGACGGCAATGGCAAGGTGAAGGTCAATCGGGGCAGCGCGCTTGCTTTGTTTGAAGCTGCCTGCAAAGGCGGTGAGCAAGCCGCTTGCAGAGACGCTAAATCACTAGCTAGCGCACGTAGTAATATTCCCGCGATAAGCCCTGCGCTCACTGCGGAAGCACAATTGGCTAAAGCGGTGGAGGCTGGAAAGTCCGGGCGCGGACAAGTTGCTTTTGATACCGCCGCTAGGCTGATGCAGGAAGCGGTCCCCGAGGCGGAATTTCTGCTCGCAGGTTGGTTCTACTATGGCGAGCGTGGCGTGATCGACACACCCAATCAGCGGAACGGTAGAATCCTGTTCGAGAATGCCGCACGGCAAGGTCATGTTCAAGCCTCAATCTGGACCGGCATGGCTTATTGGTACGGCGACGGTTTTACGCAGGATCGCCGCAAGGGTGAAGGTTATATGGCGATCGCGGCCAATAGCGGCAACGAAATGGCCGCCGCGATTTTGCGCTCGATGAAAAGCGAACCGGTGCGCGAAGCGCGGGCACGGGCCGCAGCGGAAGCAGCAAAACGGGCCGAAGCACGAAAAAATGACTGGGGTAACTGGATATCGGTTGCCGCCCGTCAATGGTCTTCGGCGGCGTCGAGTTACCGCCCGCCAGTCCGTGATCCGATGGCGGCCAGTTGGGCGCGATTTAACGCGCGGCAGGACCAAACGAATTTTAACAACGCGATGCGTTACTACTCGGGCAGCAGCAGCGCGTGCCCATCTTTCAATAAATATTGTTAATCAAAAAGGGAGATATACATGACAATGTCCAACCGTTTTACCAGGTCTGCTTTGGCTTTTGTAGCAGCAGTATCCATGCCTCTATCTGCGGCGCAGGCCGAAAAAATAAGCATGAATTTCGGCATTATCGACAACAAAGGCAATTGCGGTGTGCAACTGCCTTTTGACAATGGCAAGAAACTCGAACTCAATGTGCGGTCGAAGGACGGCAATTTGAATGTGCGCGTTCAAAACCTGCCCGCAGCATTGGTCAACGCTGCGAAAGACAAAGAAAATTCCCCGATCACTTTGGTCTTTGATGGTAAGGAAAAAGTGGTTGTTGACGAGGGATATTATTCCGCCGGTTTTTACTATGAATTGCGCGGCTATTGGAATGATAGCGCCGATGGTGCAGCCGCGTTGCGCGCTTTCAAGAAAGCCAAGAACATTACAGTGAAATTTGACGGGCAAAGCTTTGGACCTGTCAGCACGCAGGCTGGTTCGATCAATATGGCTTGGGGCATGATCGCGAGCTGTGTTGAACGCAACGGCGGTGTCATGCCCGGTGACGACGGTTAAATTCACACAACATTTTTAGAACGCTAGCCGGTGCTTGTTTTCAGAAAACCGGCTAGCACCCCTCGATAATCTCCGAAAAAAGCCGAATTCATTCAGCTAAATATTCCGCTGCGGTGACATGCATGTTGGAACATTTGCCCCACACGCCTTTGAACTGCGTTCGTCTGGCTTCTGTTTTATGGTTCGCCATTATGGCCAAAAAATCACCACTGGAAGTCATCTCACTCTTCGTTGCTTCCTCGGTAGTGTGCGAACCAGCGGCGATCGCAGCCTTTTCTAGCAAGGCATATCTATCTGACATAACTTGGGCATCCGGCGCCCAGTCCGGCTTAGTTTCCTGAAGAGCCAGATAATAAGCACCGCAGGCAACAAAACCGTCAAATTCCGTAGATTGCGCATTGGCTGAGGATAACGGAAGCGCGGCTATGCCCGCAAATAGTAGGACTCTATTGATCATGATGGATTCTCCATATCAAAACTTGAATGACTAACTTTTGTTGATCTATCGACAAAAACTGGTCTTGGTTGTCGATGAGGCGCAGACGGCTTTTTTGCTGGCTGAATAGGCTTCTGAAGAGGACAGTGTTCCGGGAACTGACCCTGTTGAGCCCTTCGCTATATAGGAGGTTGGCCGCGATGGTGACGAACGGAAGCTTGCGCGATTGGCCGCAGCCCGTTGTCGCTGTCTTTCGATTTTCGCCATGCGTTCCGCCGCATATTGGCGACCCTTGACCTTGATGCGCTGCACATAGGAAAAGTCGGCCATAATGTTCGGGTCGCCGGTTAGCCGGATTGATTCTTCCTCTTTGTCAAAGCACCGATCACGTGCAGCCTTAGCCATCACACGCTCGATATTCTCGCGGCTTTCGTGTTGAACAGTGCTGCCGGTTCTTGCGCTCAGCGCGCCCCACCAACATTTTTTTGCTTCTAGGACCAAGGCAGAGCCGATCACCATATTGGCATCTGATTGAAGCACAAGTCCGCGTTTAACCGCAGGCTTCGTCAGATATCGCGCCATGCCCGGTGATGGTGTCAGGGTTTTGACTTTGAAATTTTTCCCGTAGCCCGAAGCGGTTCTGTTCTCTGCGTAAGTCATTGCCGCGAGGAGAGCGAAGGACATTTTTCCGGCTTTCAAAGCTTCTTGTCCGAGATAGAAGGGTATCGCCCCGGTCAGAACATCTTCTCCTTCACGCGAACTGGCAGCGATCAACGGGGCCAACAATTGTCCGCGAAACCGTCCGTGGCATCCCCAAAATTGCGAGGTCATCGTGTTAAAGGCCGCGCCCATTTTGTTCGCATCTATTGCCTTTTGTGCTCGCAAACATCCGGCTGGGACCAAACCGGTTCGGATACGCTTATGCAAAACCTCTGCAAGCTCGCCTGTCTCCAGAGGCGGGGGATCTTTGGAACCGAACATTTTCATGTTGAAAGCTGTGACTTCCGGGCCTCTTTTGTAGGCATCCAAGAAATCTTCCAGCCATTTGTCGGAATAGGCATAGCCAAGGTCGAATAGATATAATTGATACCGCAACTGAGCTTCGGCGGGGAACGTCACAGTAGGATATTTTTCGTTTTCGATGATCATGTGGATCATACGTTGCGCACAGCGGCCGCATCCTCGCGCCGCGCCGGTGGAATAATAATGCGCTGCCAGCCTGTCGTTTTTGATGGTCGGGTCTTTGGAGTTTCGATAAATTTCGCCCATCAAATAATAGATGATGGGTTTCTCCGACGCCCCTCTTTTATACCATTCTAGCGCTTTGCTTTCGCTCTTCTCTAACCCGCCTTGACCGTAATTATACGCCTCACCAATTTTGAGTTCAGCAATACCCCACGGCGATGTCTTGGCATGACGGTCATATATCGGAAGGACCTCATTAAGCCGTCCCTGCTTTTTATATTCTTCCAGGGTCAGCTTGGTTTTTGGAAGATGGATTTCGTTTTGTTCTTTATAGGAATCGTAAACGATGGTTGTTGCCGATTGCCATGAAAGGTCCGGAATCCAGATTTCTCCCGGAGCGACTTTGGGAAACGGGAAACTCCCATAAGGCATGACCTGAGCGCCCACCGCATAGGTTTCCTGACGGTCAGTTGTCGATTGTGCAAAGGCCGCCGGAGTCAATGCGACAGTGGCCGCAACTAAGCTCAAAACCAACTTCAATTTATCTAACATAGGCAGCCCTTCAAACCGATGGAGACCGGCGTCGAAAGATCAAGGCAGCGCCCAACCGATACCCGCAGGTTCAAAACCGTAATTTAGTTGCTGATTTGATAGCGAGGCTACGAAGTCCAGCGCCATAGGCACATGTGCCTACGGCGCATGGCAAGCCGGGTTCATCACCAACGCCTATTCGCTTTTGCTGTTCCGCACCGCATATTCCATCAATCGATTGGGCCCACGCAGAACCAGTTTGTCTGTCATATTGCGTCTATGTGCTTGAACGGTGCGGATGCTAATATCCAAATGCTCCGAAATTTCTTTGCTGGTCAAACCTTGCGCCAGCAGTTTCAGAACGCGCTTTTCCGACGCCGTTAAACTTTCAAATTTTTCATCTGACTGCTCGATCAAAGGATTGAGCGTTGTCCGCCCGACCGACTTGCTTTGATAAAATTGCTCCGGTCCATGTAACAGCGCATTCTCGATCTCTGAAAGCGCATCTTCTTTGGCGATAAATGCCGAAGCACCAAGGGCCTCAGCGCGTTGCGCATAGCTGGCATCGGCGTGCATCGACATCACGATTATTTGCGTTTCAGGAAACCGTCCGTCCAAAGCCTCCAAAACTTCAAAGCCGGTTTTTCCGGGCATAACTAGGTCTAGGACCGCGACTTCGGGTTGATACGTACTTATCAAGCGCAGACATTCTTTTCCATCGCCAGTCTCAATCGGTTTGGCAAAATCTGCCCGTTCGACGAAATATTGACGCACGCCCATACGGAAAGCCGGATGATCATCGGCAAGCAATACTGTTTTTTGAGAGATAGCGGAGCCTATTTTGTCGAATTTGGTTTGAAACTAAAAAATAGCCTTACCCCGTCCCCGCTATCAATTTCAAGCTCCCCGCCCAGCAGTGATGCACGTTGTCGCATCGTAAACATACCTAAGCCATTTCGGCCATGTTCCTGCTGCAATTCTGAAAAGCCGTCGCCATCGTCTTTCAATTCAAACTTGATGACATCATCATCTTCACAAAGCGTCAAACTGCAGCAATGCGCATTGCTGTGCTTTGTGACATTCGCAACTGCCTCCTGCACCAGCCGATAGATTTGCATATCATTGTCGTTGGACAGGCTTTGCTCGTTGAAATCGAGCGTTAGCGTTGTTTCAATCCCATGCAGCATTTCCAGATCGACAAATAATTCAACCAGCGACTGTTTTAATCCGAGATGGCGAAGCCTTACCGGGTGAAGATCATGGCTAATACGGCGTGTTTCGGAAATGGCATCGGTAACAATCGCCCGTGCATGATCAATCCGTTCTCCTGCATCATCGGATAATTGCTTTTCGGAAGAAACCTTAGCCAGTTGCGCGCTCGCCATGGCAAGCCCATGACCGAGGGAGTCATGCAGTTCGCCGGCCAAGCGTGATCGGTCAATATCCTGAAGTTTGGCAAATTTATTCGCTGACTCTGCCTCAACTCTGCTGAGCTCCGCTCGTGCATCCGATGCGTGCGCCGCATAATAGCGGATCCTGCTCGCTAAAATTAGAGAGAACGCAATCGCCTCAACCGCTAGCGTAAATTCGAGTACATGATAGCGTAGCCAAGGCTGGTCTAGGCTAAATATCATGATCGCCCAGCGAAGCGACAGGCCGGCAAACAAGATTATGACCGGAACCAGAAATATTATAGATTTGCGATCACCCATCGCGATCGCCGCGATCACAAGAGCAATTTGGACCAGCATCAAAATTCCGGAAAGCAAAATCATCGCGAAATAGACGGTATAATTATCGGTGATCAATACCGTAAGAAAACCAATTCCAACCAATGCGCCAAATATACGATTGGCGTTCAACACCCGGCTCCCCAAAACACCGCGACTGAGGAATTCAGAGACAAAAAGAGCGGGAAATATCGCCGATCCCGCCCGTGATAGCGTAAGCAAAGTGCGTGACCATTCGGGGCTTTCGGGCCACAAAAGAAACGGACCTGTTCCCGATACAATCAACCCCATCGGAATCAGTGACAAGATCATCGCCGCGTTGAGTATAAAGATTTTTTGCTTCGCGATCAGCGATACAACCAGGTTAAACGCCACCATCGCTCCACAGAATCCGATCAAGAATATACGGAGCGCAAACCTCTCTCTGGATGATCTTGTGAATGATTCTTCCAACCATGTGTCTATAATGTAGATGACATTGCTCGGTTGATCGATTTTCAGGAAACGTTCTGTTTTCTGGCCGTTAAACTGACCCAAACGAAAAGCTGTTTCAGGCACAGGAAGCGCTTTTTGCGAAAAAGGCACAGATGTGCCCATGACGGATGTTTCCCACTTAGTGGCACCCATCGGCCTTTCGTACAATGTCATACGCAGGCCGCCACGTGACAATTCTATAATCTGAGCTCCATCGAGTTCGGGTAGTTTGATCCATGCGATATTGGTTTCTCGATCAACTTCGACAGTGTTGGACAGTCGCCATTCTTGGCTCCCACAACAAACCTGATCGATATTGCCCGAAGCAGTGGCCGGGTTGTTCAAAATTTCAAACTGGATTTGGCGTTCTATCGGTTCTGATGCCCATGACGTTGTCGAGCCAAAGCATGCGGCAAAAACCAGCATAAGCAGATTGAGAAAAGATCGAGGCATTGCGTCAATGGTCATAAATGTGCCGACTATAAATTACCACGAGTTTGGCTTGAGACCGGTTTTCCGGCCAATAAATGGGACAACCCAATTCGGTCTCTCGTATTCGGACTCATGTAACAAACTTGGAATAGGCAAATGTGCCTATATTCCACCGCGATCCACGAACACTATAAAGGCATCGCATGTTGAAAGATCCATGTCCCATGGATTCGCAATTGCGACCCTATGTACCCCGTCAGATTGCTTGAGTTGGCGGGCATTTTTGCAGCCTATAGGGTTTGCTTATGATCCGTTCGTTTTTTGCCAGTGTGTTGTTCTTTTTGGCTTTCGGCTATACCGCTTCACCGACTGCCGCACAGGAAGTGAATTGGAGAGAATTGAGAGCGCAATGTGATGCCGGTGCGCCGGAAGCATGTGGGACTTTTCTGGATGCGTTAAAAGCTGAATGCCATGGCGGGTCTTCCAGCGACTGTCTGGGCTGGAGAGTACAATCGAAAAAATATGCCGGAGAAGACTCCGATCAATATGCCGAAGCACTATATTACGAATGCATTGGAAAGCGAAGCTACCTTTGCTCTGATGCTTATGAGAAATATAAAGGCACACACCGCGAAAGAGCGGGTAGGTTCGCTTTTCAGGCCTGCATCAGGGGTGATGCTGACTTATGCCGCCCATTCGATGATATGGATACACAAGACCCTGCCAAGATTAGAGACGCGAAAGCTGAAGCCTGCATGCGCGGCGCGATAGCTCGTATTTGCGATCATGCCGCGACGGAATTTTATCAGCAAATGGGCGCTGCCAATCCAATCACGCGGGATTTATCAGGACAGGCATGTATGATGGATTCACCTGGTGGATGTCAGACCCATGCCATTGCTCTTGCCGCGATAGGAGACGCCTCGGGCGCTCAGTCGGCTAATGACAAAGCATGCTCCCTTGGCCGCCGCCGCAGCTGCAACATAAAGATGCAGCGCGAGGCGGCTGAAGCACAGGCGCAGAGAGGTCCGCAATCTGCGGACTTCGGGCAGATGATCGCCGACTGGACCCGCGCGCGGTCCGCCGATTACAACGCTTGCACAAAGCGTTATGGAGTAAACGGCTGCTATCTGTATAAATCAGGCGGAAAATGATGAGGCGGATCTAACACGGTAGAAACATCGCATAGCCACTCTCAAGGCGCTGCTCGGGAATGTCCGCTTTCAGGAACCAAACACTCGGATAGTTACGTCTGAAATTGGGGCGCAAAGCGGACATAGGATAGTGGCATCTATAATCGGCAGACAGAATGTCATTGGATATTTGGAAACTATCCCATCATTTGCGGATGAGGCACGGCTGATCGAACCGCAGGCCTGGATGACGCGGGGGCAACCAAAGCTCGTTGCCATCGACAGAATATCGCGGCGTAAGGCTCGTTCGCGGCAGCCTGTTTCATCCTGAGTTTTGCCAATGTTGCAGGCGCGTTCTCATCATATAACCGTCAAGTCAGCCGGTAACAATTCCAGCATCAATCGCGATTGACGAAACCAATACGAAGCTCGTCACTGTCTCCTGAAGACCAAATCAGCCGTGACCAATGCGGCTTTTTCGCGAACCTTCCTGAACCAGGTCAGCGACATTGCAACCGGCTTTGTTACCGGCCGTGTTGCATCCTACGGATGCTGCCCGCACCACCCGGACAAAGCCGGTTTCCCTCCGGGGCTGCGCCCCTGCGGTGCAATGCCGCTTCTTCCTGTTTCTGTCGTCAGTTCGCAAGCCGGAATGGTCCGGTTTGAAGATTAAATCAGGAGAATTATCATGACAAATATCGTAGTTTTGGTTGGACGTGTCACCCGCGATCCGGAAAGCCGGGAAACAAACGGCGGCACAACGGTTACCAATCTTTCGGTCGTAACCGACCGCCCGGCCCGCAACAGCGAAGGCAAGACCTACAAGGATGAAAAAGGCTACACAGTCAAGGATTCAGAATTCCACCGCATCACCTGCTTCAATGGTCTGGGCAAAAACGTGGCCCAATATTGCACCAAGGGCCAGATGGTTTCGATCGAAGGCCGTATCCACTATACCCAATGGGAAGACGGTGAAGGCATCAAACGCTATGGCTGCGAAATCCTCGCCGACAAAGTGGATTTTCACACCCGCGGTGCGTCCCAGGATAACAAGGATGCACCCGATATCGATGAGTGATCTTTGATCTTCATCTCTTGAACAATCAGGCCTCGCCGGTTTCCCGGCGGGGCCTTTTTTGTTTTATGGCACGGAGGTTGATGTCAGTTCACTGAAGCAGATTGTCCAATTCTGAGCGCCGCCAGTGCCTGCTCTTCGGTCATTTTTCCAAGCGCTATTCCGATCTGCTTCAGGCTTTTCGCGCTGAACCTTTCGATGCCGCTTCCCAGGAACACTCGTCCGAGCTCGGTCGCGGCCCTGGTCTCCAGGTCCTTTTGCTTGGTATCAAGTTTTGCGCGTTCATGTTCGAGCCTTTTGAGCGCTGCCAACGCGCCTGTTTTTCTGGTCATGAGATTTCCTTTTCTCTCAGTTATGACCCCTTGAGTATTCGTCATTGCATATCCCCCTGGTTGTAGGAAAACGATTTTTGCGCACTCAATGCGGTTGGCTGGATTCTAATTTGGGGAGGGGTTGCTCACTTGAAGTTCAAGCATGATGCGCGGACGGCTACCGCGTCAAGGACGACGGGGCCCCACCATTTTACTGGCGCTTCGGCTGCGCCTGCGCGCCAATAAAATCGTTTCCCCCATCGCCGCTTCGCGGCCGTCTGTTCCAGCCGGTCCTGTGACCCGGTAACCCTCCACGCATCTCCGGACCTTCTGTCAATTTTGACAAATTTCAGGAGGTAAACATGACACAGGCGATTGATACGGTATTTGATGCACAAAGCTATTTTGCGGCGGTAGAAACAGCGGAGCGGAGAGCGCTGCACAGCTTCTTCGATCAGCATGTCGTGGAGGACGACGATCAGGGTTATATTGCTCTTGATGAAGGTGACTACAACGCGCTTCCGGCATGGGCTTTGAACCGCGTTGTTCATACCATCCACGGGGCGCTACTGGATGAATTCTGAATGGTAACAATGGGCAGGGGCCGGAGACGGTCTCTGCTCTTTTTCATGTGTTGGATTTTTAAAGTCGATTCTGTACAATCATTGCAAAGATTGCGTTGCTAGTTTCAATGCATAGAAATTATACAGAATTTCCGTATCGGCATTGGCCATTTGCGACCCGGGCTGGTGCCGTTATGGAAACACCCTGAAGGGTGCATCGAGGGCAGCAGTATCTCCCATTTTGCTGCCCTTGTTTTTGTTCATGGTTTTGGCGCCTGCGGGCGTGCCCGCACCGCGCTCTATCGCCCAAGCCTGACGGCTTGCTTTACCGAGCCGCGGCATCCGCGTCTCGGCCTATCGGTGACGATCGCTGGCGTGGGGGCGGGCCGGGCGGCCCGCTGATGATGAGCGGGATATATTAAGGCCGCACTCTTTCCCGCTGCGCTCCGCGAGAGTGCGGTTTTTCTTGTTGACCCGCTGGCACTCTTGCCTCTCTCCTTGCCCGGCGGGCGCTGGCGCACTGACGCGCGCGCACACCGCCGCGCGGCGTCGCGCCGGGCAAGGGTGCCGTCTTTTTTTGGTTGCAAAAACTGAGCTGACTTGAAGGACTTCGATCACTGGAAAATGATTGCCGAGCTGGGGACATATGAGAGTACACCGTACGCAGCTCGCTGCCTTGGATATTTTCATTGATATCAACTGTTTAAGTCCCAAAATCGACCGATGTAACAGACAAATCCTCTAAGACTTGGTGGGTTTTTGCCAAGTCTTAGCCCAATCAAATCGCCGCAAGTTATTGATAATTATAGAAACATAACCGATTGACTTAGACTTGTTCACGATTTATTCTTATTGGGCTTTTCGAAGGGTGAACCAGGTTCTTGAACGTCAAGGAACCTGAGTATGACCAACCATATTTGCTTACAAACCTATCTTTCTTATCCGCTTGCACAGTGGGTCAGATCGGAAGCTGATGACCACGGCGAATGTGTCAGCGTCTTCATTCGCGATCTTGTCATGGCGGCGTATATTACGCAGGATGAAGGTCGTAAGGATACCCTAAAAGACCTCGACAAAGCCCGCGAGATCGTATTCTCGTCCGTAGCGCTTGATGCCATTTTAACCGCCCATCCAGATAGCTCGCTTCGGCAAAAAACCCACGATGCCTATGCCCGTCGCCTACAACGATTGGGGCTTGCTCCAGCCTCTTCGAATGGAGGCCGTGATGAAGCGTAATATTGTAAACTTCACGCGCGGCAGCCAGCTTCTCGGGCACTTTGGATTCATGTTCGCAAGCGGACTTAAAGCCCCTTTGATCATTGCTGCTGTTCTCTTGCTCGGCATCTCCTATTGGATGGTGACATCGGGTCTTACCGACCATCAGCGTTACCTTGCCGGTATGAACCTTTATGCTTCGCTTTACGCGTTCATGGAGTTTGATCCTACCAAGCCGGTTAATCTTGATCTTGCGGGCGGCGCGAGCATTGAATTGGCCATCTCAGCGGTGCAGGACTTCCCTCCGGTCGTGCGTGCAATGGAAGCATTATGGACCGCGCTCCGCACGGCTTTGGCCATCTCCGCACTGCTGTTTCTGCCTGCCTTTATCCTGTTCTACTGGGTTGCTGAGTATTTTGGCGGACGGTCGAAAGAAAGCAAACATGAACGCGGCGCGCAGCTTGCAACATTGCCCCAGCTGCAAGCGGAAATAACCCGCCATAATGCTAGCGAGCAAGCACGCGAAATGCGCGCCGAACTGGGTTGGCGTTGGCGACTGGTAGGGCAGAGCGCGCTTGATAGGGCAGGTTATTACAAGCCCTCTGCAATTACAGGCGTTCGTTATCCCTGGCGGCTGGAACAGAGCCACGCAATGCTGATCGGAACCACCGGAACCGGTAAAACCGTAGCGTTGTTGGAGATAATCGACGAGGCCCGCAGAAAGGGACAGCGCGCTGTCATATTCGATCTAACCGGGGCCTTTATCGAACATTTTTATGACGCCTCGCGCGATGTTATATTGAACCCACTTGATGCCCGCTGTCCCCAATGGAGCGTGTTTAATGATTGTAGCACGATTGCCGAATTCCATAGCGCTGCTGAAGCGATAGTGCCGCAAGATGGTGGCGGTGATGATCAGTTCTGGGTTATCGGTGCGCGCTCGCTATTTGTGCAATCCTGTATGCAACTGATCAAGGCGGGCACACCGACCAACGAGGCGCTGGCCGAAAAGCTCATTACTGCTGACCTTACAGATGTGCACAAGCTTTTGAAAGGCACAGTAGCGGAGCAACTCACCGCGCCCAAAGCGGCCCGCATGGCAACCTCAATCCGGGCTGTGTTTAATGCAAATGCCGAGGCCCTTATGCTGCTGCCCAAACATGGACACCACTTTTCAATCCGCGACTGGATAAAAGATGAATCCGCCCGGGGCGGGATTATTTTTATTTCGGCGCGCTATGTGGACATGAGTATCTGTTCCAAGCTGCTGACCTTGTGGATGGACACCGCGATGAATACCCTTATGTCGATGAGCCGGACATCCGATTTACGGGTGTGGTTCATGATCGATGAGCTGGGCGCATTGCACCGGTTGCCAGCGCTGGAAAAAGGTTTGCAAACGGCCCGTAATTTTGGCGGCGCTATCGTGACGGGTATCCATGCTTTTGCCAAACTCAAGGAGGTGTACGGGGAAAATATGGCGATGACATTGTCTTCGCTTGCACGCACCAAATTGATCCTTGCAACAGCAGATCGGGAAACGGCAACATGGTGCTCGGACTTTATCGGTCACCGGCAAATACGCGACATGGAAGAAGGTTATAGTTACGGCTATAATAATGCCCGCGATGCCGTCAGCCTAACCCCCAGAAGGCAAGTCGAGCCATTACTGCTGCCCGATCAGTTTATGAACTTGCCGCGCCTCAACGGCTATATCAAATTTCCCGATGGCTTCCCTGCAGCGCCGGTTAAACTGGTCCCGCAATCCTGGCCCAGCGTGGCAGAAGGATTTATTGCGCGGGCATTTGATGATCCAGATGAAACGGATCAATCCAGTGCACCCAGTAAAGAACGACTGCCGTCTTCCAAGCCTGATGGGACAGATAAAAATAGCCACGGCGGGGAGGTAGAACCAGCAGCGGACTCCGATGACAACGAAGAAGGCGTCAAACAATCTGCGGCCGATCAGAAGGAGTTTGCCTTTCGGGAACCCGAAGAAATCACCGACGTCCAGTTGCCCGATGAGCCTCGAGATCAATTGCTCAAGGATGGCACGGTGGATCCCGCTACCGATGGTCCAGGTAATTCGCTCGGCAAGGATGAGCAGGCGCCATCACCGTCTCCCGAAGATGACAAACAGCAGCGCTCTGATCTGCCTGATCCATCCGATCCTGCAAACAAGGCCCGGTCGCTGAGCAGTCTGCCGCGTGATGCTGGCCGGGATCTTCGCGAGGGCGCTGTGCGTGATGAGCCGGACCGCGATATCGGCGAATATGACATGTGAAACCTGCGCGGTGGAGGGCGCGTCCAAATGATGGGAATTGACTATGCTCTCTGCCTCAAATGTTCGCTCTGCGGGCGGCGCTGCAACTTATTTTGCGGCGGATAACTATTATACCAAAGCTGATGCCGACCGGTCCGGCCAGTGGATGGGAGACGGGGCGGAGCGGTTAGGTTTAAAAGGTCAAGTAGATGCGCCAGCCTTTGAAGCTCTGCTGCGCGGTGAATTGCCAAATGGCGAGCGAGTGGGCAGCGATAAACAATATCACCGCGCCGGAACCGATCTTACCTTCTCGCTACCCAAAAGCTGGTCGCTGATCGCTCTGGTTGGCGGCGATAAAAGGATTATCGATGCGTACCGGACAGCGGTCACAGATACGCTGCAATGGGCCGAGAAAAATGTCGCAGAAACAAGGGTTTTTTCACGTGGTAAAATTAAGACCATTGGAACGGGCAATCTGACGATTGGACTGTTTCAGCATGACACCAATCGCAATTCTGAACCCAATGTTCATTTTCACGCGGTTGTCGCCAATGTGACGCAAGGCCCGGACGCAAAATGGCGGGCGCTGCATAATGACAAGCTCTGGTCGAACAACACGCTTCTAAATAGCATGACGATGGCGCGCTTTCGTCTTGAAATCGAAAAGCTTGGCTATCAGCCTGCCCATCAGGGCAAGCACGGTAATTTTGAAGCCGCAGGTATATCGCGCGAAGCGGTTATGGCCTTTTCTACGCGCCGACAGGAGGTACTTGATGCGCGCCGGGGACCAGGACTGGAAGCTGGCAAGATTGCCGCTCTGGCAACGCGCGCACCCAAAGAAGCCATAAAGGACAGGGATGCCTTGTCCGCGACCTGGCAGGAAGCAACACAGTTGATGGAGCTCGATCTTGGCGGATTGATCGACAAAGCCAATATTCGCGCAGCAGGACTGGAGATTGATCAAAACCCCAATCTATCACTGGCGCAAAAAGGAATGATTTTTCTCAGGGCGTTTGCAGAAAAAATTCAAGGATTTGGGCCAAAGCCCTCATCCGATCCTTTGGTGCCAGCGCATATCCTGAATAAACCCCGCGAAGAGATAGCCGCCGCGCAGGCGACCGCTTCGGCCATTCGCCATCTGGCGCAGCGCGAAGCAGCCTTTGGGGTATATGATGTTTATAAGACTGCTTTGGATTTTGGCCTCCCGACATCCATTGCTCATGTTGAACGCCGCGTCAGGGCACTTGTCAGGGAAGGTGAGCTTGTTCGGGGCAAAGGACGCGACCGGGATTTTGTCACCACGCGCGATGCTTTGCAGACCGAGCAGCGGATAATTGGACAGGTGGAAGCGGGCAGGGGCAAGGCGGAGCCGCTTTTGTCATCAGAATTGGCTGGCGAGCAGTTGCAGGCGGTCGCGGGTCTCAATTTTGGGATGACACTTAACAAAGGCCAAGAATCCGCAGGCCGGATGATATTGTCATCGTCCAACCGCATTCTCGCGGTGCAGGGCATTGCAGGGGCAGGCAAAAGCAGCCTTCTTAAACCTGTCTCGCAGCTTCTTGGCGAGAATGGCAAAACGGTTCTGGGTCTCGCCGTCCAGAATACGCTCGTCCAGATGCTCGAACGCGATACCGGGATTACGTCGATGACCCTGGCGCGCTTTATTGGAAGTCACAAAAATCTCCTCGATGAGCGAGCCGATAAAAAGGCTCTTATGGAAGCTAAAGCCGCCATGAAAAACCATGTGCTGGTTCTCGACGAGGCCTCGATGGTCTCCAATGTCGAAAAAGAAAAGCTGGTCCGGCTCGCCAATCTGCTCGAGGTCGACCGTCTGGTGATGATCGGGGACAAGAAGCAGCTCGGCGCTGTCGATGCCGGCAAGCCCTTCGCGCTCGTGCAAGCCTCGGGCATTGATACCGCAAAAATGATGACCAATTTGCGCGCGCGTGATAGAATATTACGCCGCGCGCAATATTCAGCCCAGGCTGGAAATATCGGCGAGGCTATGTCCTATTTGAAAGACAATATTATCGAAACCAAAGAGGGCAGCGCCCTAATCGCTGCCGAACGGTGGCTTGCTCTTTCTCCGCAGGAACGTCAATCCACGGCCATTTATGCTTCGGGACGGGCGCTGCGCACAGCCGTCAATGAAGCGGTCCAGACCGGGCTTAAACAAAACGGCGAACTGGGAAAACGCGGACTAAAACTGGATATCTTCTCCCGCGTCAATAGCACCCGCGAGGAACTGCGCTACGTTCACAGCTATAAGCCGGGCATGATGATTGAACTTAAAACTCCGGACAGAAGTCAGCGCCTTGGCAAGGGGCAATATGATGTGGTTTCGGTTGATGAACGCGCAAAACAGCTTGTCCTGAAAGATCGTGGGGGCAGGGAGCGGGGCTTCCAGGTGAGCAAACTTCGCGCCAATGCCGCTGAAGATCAGATCGCTTTATATGAAAAGAAGCAGCTTGATATTTTTGCAGGCGATAAAATCCGCTGGACCGACAGTGACCACAAACGCGGGCTGTTCAATGCGGATCAGGCGAGCATCACGCGCATTGATAACAAGCATGTGAACTTGAGAACATCTTCCGGTGTCGAACTCCGGCTCCGCCACGGTGATCCGATGCTAAAACGCATTGATCTGGCTTACGCGCTCAATGCCCATATGGCCCAAGGGCTGACTTCTGATCGCGGGATCGCCGTCATGGATAGCCGCGAGCGCAATCTTTCCAACAAGCAGACGTTTCTGGTGACGATTACCAGACTAAGGGACGGTTTGACGCTTATCGTTGATAACCGCGAGAAACTGGAAGCAGCAGTCGAGAAAAATGATGGCGCAAAAAAATCGGCGCTCGAAGTGACCCAGCGTCTGGGTAAAGCCGCCGCCACGGGGCTTGCCAAAGGTAATGAAATTACGCCCAAAGAACCGCAAAGGGACCAGCGAGAACTTGAGAAAGAGCATAGCAAGCCATTGGATATGGGGATTTAGATTAGCTTAAAGTTATATTTTTCTCAAAGCGCGCGACCAAACCAAAGCACGCGGCCTGCGATATGGACGGTACTGCGATCAATATCCTCCCACGTCGGATAGGTCGGGTTATCGCTGGCAATGGTAATGAAGGGACTATCGGGTCTTAGTGCAATGCGCTTGACCACCAGCGTGTCATCGATCCGCATAACATAGATCCCATCGCGCAGCCGCGAACCATGGTCAGAGGCATCCACGAGAACGTCATCGCCGTCTGACAGAGTTGGTTCCATGGAATCGCCCATGACGCGGACTACCGAAAGGCTGGCGCCTTTAGCCGGGGTCAGTTTGCGCAGCCAGCGCTCATCGAATGAGAAACGCGTTTTCCTATCCTCACTTGTCGCCAGCGCGCCATGTCCTGCAGAAACATTGACATCAAGCACAGGGACTTCAACCATTCCGTCGCTGCCCGTTGGCGGCGGCCCGCCCAATAGTTGTTCGTCAATACCGTAAAAGCTCGCCAGCCTCAGTCTGTCTTCCGGGTCCAGCTTGCGCGGAGAGCCGCGCTTGATGAACTGCTGGATATAGGCTGCATTACGGCCAAGCATTTTTGAAAGACCGGAATAATCATCCCCGTTTTCGCGGATCAACCGATCCAGAGTTTCTCGTACATCATCCATCTTTTGTGCCTTTTGACCCCTCAATAGGAATTATCCTAGACAATATGCAATCTTCCTACTAGGAACATAACAAGAACACAAGCAATTTATGATTCGAGGAGGCCTCATATGAAACTGTTGGATCGTATCGAAAAGCATCTCAAGCAGACACATATGTCGCCGACGCGGTTTGGCAGGCGCGCTGTCGGTGATCCGCGGTTTGTTCTGGATTTGAGGGAAGGGCGTAGGCCGCGGGCTAGGACGTTGAGGAGGGTGGAAGCCTACTTGGCTAGTTCCGATGAGAAGACCCGAGACGAGAACATTGTTCCGTCGACAAGTTAGGGAATCCACTACGACATAATTTTTGAATTTGTTACTTTTTGTTGGTCCCGGATATTTTCATTACATCCGCTTGAGGGTTAAGCGGCCAGCCGTATTCATCGCTCGCCGCCATTGACGTTCTGTCCAGAAAGTCCCTTCAAGAATATCTCTCTTATAGTCGTAGGACAGGCACGCAGACGCGCTGAATTCCGGATCATCCGCCTGATTGTCGGTGTCGTTAGTTTGATCGTAGAAATAGCATAGCGATGACGGCTGACCTTCGCTCTTCTTGCGAAGTATGACAATATTAGTCTGAGATTCTTTGATGGGAGTATCCTGTCTCGGATTTGTCACGGTGATTTTGATCGACCACCAGCTTTGCTCGATCTCGGCTTTGAGGCCCACCTGCATCAACGGCTCCAAATCATTCTGATCGCAGGATTTGATATCGAAAGAACGTCGCCCGTCTTTAGCAGCCTCCAAAATCTGTTCCTGACGTGACCAATTGCTCTCCAGGAGCATTTCCCATTCACCGTTTAAATCAGGGAAAATCTTGTCATTCAGATCTGGAATGAACGGGATTTTGGCGCTCCACGACCATATTTTTCGCCAGATCGGATTGAATGCAAAACCAAGCAAAATTACCCAGACAATGCCGGGAATAGCAAGCAATCTGACCTCGAATCCAAAAGCGTCCGTTGCCAACTCGATTACGAGGAAAACCGTCAAGGTCAGGAACGAAATCAAGTAGGTCAATGACCTGAGCGGGAAAATTTTGTACATATTTTGTTCACGTCCCTTGAAATTGGCTAATTATGCACCAAGTGGATTGGAAAAGCACGAATTTTTGAGGATTTGCCTATGACGCTTGCCAACGCTCACCCGATCTTTGTCGGCCTGAAGAAAAACCTCAGCTATCTGGCACAACTCAACATTGAAGATGAAGAGCATCACAAGCTGATGGAGGCGCGAACGATCATCAGGAAAGCGTTGCGTGACGCATCATCAAGACTAGAAAATGAAAAACGCTTCTGGCGTGACTCGACTGTTTTCGCGGCGGCAAAACAAGTCGCCGAAACAGTAGCGGTCAAATTTCTGATGCAAGGCAGCTTCGCATATCGAACATTAAACTCGCCCGCTAAGCCGAACTGCCAAGAAATCGATCTTGATGACGGTATGTATGTACCCGTTCGATTTATGCAGGACAGCCATCCGGCTTTGGCAGCTGGATCCCTTTTCACATTTGTTGAGGAAACGTTGAGCCCAGTATGCAATGAAAATGGGTGGGAGCTTGACAGTTCAAAGAACACCTGCGCGCGTGTTCGACTTTGGAAAGGCGCACATGTTGATATTCCGATTTATTCGGTCCCTGAAGACAAGTATCGGTTGATGAAGAGTGCAATCGCTGATGCGCGGATGGCGTCGATATCTTTTACGGCCGACAAGTTCCCATCAATGGCCGCGATACCAACCAATTTGGTGATGCTGGCGCAGCGTGATGGGAAATGGATTCAGTCTGATCCCAAGCAGCTTCACGATTGGGTGGAAGCCCGCTCTGCGCGCTATGGACCAGTCTTTCGCCGTCTTTGCAGGTTCTTCAAAGGATGGCGCGATCATACATGGGAAAATTCGCCACTGTCATCGATCTGCTTGATGTGCGCGATAGACGCTGCCTTGATTGAACTCGGCGGCAATCCGGGTGATGACCGCGATGATGTGCAAATTATGGAAGTGGCCAAGCTTCTCCCTGACATTTTCCGAGGAGAGATCAACAACCCGGTCGTCGAGGGGAGTTGTCTCAACGGCTGGAGCGATGCTGATCGAAACGAAATATTAAAGTCAACCGAAGCGCTTGCCGATGAAATGGAGGGCGCGCTCGAACGTACAGGCCATCCCGATATCGTGATTGATCACCTTCGAAACGTCTTTGGTCGCCGTATTCCGAATCGTCCTGATATTATTGCGATTGCCAATGATACTGCATCAAGCGTTCGCGCTTTTCCGGCAGCAACTGTTCCAACACCCAAAATTATCAATTCCAACTCAGGGTGATGAACCGGCGAGAGGCGCTGGGTAAGATTAACGCAACGCTAAAGGAACAAGGCTTCAGCGAAAAATCAGCGATTGTACTAGAATTCGAAGGACGGATAAGCGTTCATGGCAAACCAATCGATGTTGCGATTGAAATTCCTGACATTACATTTGTTAAACTTCCCAAAGTGAAATTGAAGGACCCGGCGCAACTCGACCCGGAAATCGTGGGGCATCTTTTTAACCGGGGCGACGGCGATTCAGGTATCTGCTATGCATCTGCTGTGGGACTACCCCTCGATATCTATGACCCGGGTGGATCGGTCTTACGCGTGCTAGAGCAAGCGAAAGTGGCAATGGAGGTTAATTACAAAGGCCGCGGTGTTGCAGAGGTCGCAGCTGAATATCAGGACTACTGGCGCGATGGTATTGAGTCATTTCGAATTCTGATCAAACGACCAACGAGTGATACTGCGACCCTCAAAACTAACTTTTATCGATTCAAAGCGAAAGGGATGACGCCGTTTTTGGGGTTACGAGATGTTGCGGAGTTTGGCGGCTTTTCGGCTGAAGAATTTTCCCATGGCCTACTCATTTTTAGCAATGAACCGCTTTCTCCCGTTGGAAAAATCAAGGTGCCACTCACACTTGAGCAATTTGAAATCTGGTTCCGAGGCCAACCTGGCTTCACGGACGCCGAGTATAGCCAAGCATTCGCTGCACTGGCAGCACGCAACATTGTGGCGATAGACGCACCAAATTGCGTTTTGGGCGTCCGGCTGGATTTTCCAAGGGGACTAGAAATATCCCTAAACACGATAAAAACTAGGAAGGCGAAGATCCCGGAGTTGATTGCCAATCGCAAATCAGAAATAAATCTAACGCGTTTTGGTGGCTTTTGGTGTGATCAAAAGACTTTGGCCGAAAGGAATCTTGTAGGTATGAACACTCTGGCTGGGAAAAAGATTGCTCTAATTGGATGTGGTACACTCGGGAGCCATCTGGCCAAATTTCTTGTCCAAAGCGGGGCCGGGTTTGATGCTCCGTTATACCTTTTTGATGGTCAAGGGCTATCAGCAGGCAACGTCGGTCGTCACTACCTTGGTATTGGACAAATAGACAAAGCTAAAGCAGAAGCCCTGTGTGATGAATTGAAGCGGTTTCATCCGGATATCGACGTTCGTGCGATTTGCCGAGACGTATTCGATGACTGGAATACGGCAAAAGATTGCGACTTGATTATTGATGCGACCGGAGACTGGAATACCCAAAATGCTGTCAATGAAGCCTTTCTGAACGGCGAAGACGTCAAAGCTGAGGCGGTCTTATATAGCTGGATTTGTGGAAACGGAGCGGCCACCCAAGGTTTCCTGAGCATCGTTGGCGATGGTTATTGTTTTCGCTGTCTCCGCCCGGATGCGGGCAAGAATTGGCGCTATACTGCTCTCAAGCCCAAATATGAGGAAATTATTGAGGAGGCTACTTGCGGGGACGGTGCATATTATCCTTATTCGGTAGCTGCACCGGCAATCGCCGCAGGACTATCTACCGAAATGATTTTGGGATGGGCAAATGGTAAGCCCGGATCACGGCTTAAGACAATCGTGATTGATCATGAAAGGGGTGCAGAGCGGCAGCCCACAACACCTTCGCCTGCTGCGGCCTGCCCAGCCTGCGCTGCGAGGGATAGTGATGATTGATGGCGTTTTGTTCGATCACCAAGTTTTGGAAATTATGCTGAAAGCGACACGGCGCTATTCGCCCTTAGAAGCGGGTGGTTTGTTGCTGGGATTTCGAAAAGGGCGGCATCTCCATGTCATTGAGGCTACCACCCCTTATGCATGGGACAGCCAGAGCAGAGTTTCGTTCATACGTTCACCCAAAGCACATCGAATGCGTGCGCTACGACTTTGGAAAGAGTCACATAAGCGCGTAGATTGGCTTGGCGAATGGCATAGTCATCCGGGTTTTTCTCCAAACCCGTCGGGTATTGATAATAGGAACTGGAAACAGCTTGTAAGGCATCACAAAGCACCAATGGTGTTTCCGATTTGCAACGGACGAACAACGGCTATTTGGCTTCAGCAATCAGTTAGATTTCGGCCTATTCGCTTCGAATCCACTCATCAAGACGCAAATGGTCAGCTGTTCGCTTCCTGACTTCTCGTTTCAGAAACATCTTCGAATAAGGAAGGTCTAAACAGGGCTCTAGCGCTGTGTAAGTCCCAGACTTTTCGTTTGTTGATCAAAGATTTGGGAGTTGACGAAGGTGGAAGATCAATTGGCAAATATCGACATAAAAATGCACAGATCAGGATCAAGATCTGCCCGGAAAAAACCGACGGAGTTACATGCTGCCGATTGACCGAGTTGTATTGTTAAATTGAACAGTTACAGTCGGTTTCTTTGTAGTTCGTTAGGGGTGGATTCTTGGAATGGAGGAATTGGACGGTCTTCCGAATTTAAGATCGCGCACAGTTTCCGATCGTCACATTTTTGCAAATGAAGAAGGTCGTTTTTTTAAAGGTCAACATGACCTGCTGAGCCGGATCGGTAGCAATGAGTTATCTGATCAGGAACTGAAGTTCCTGCAAAAGCGACATCTTATAAAAAGCAGTAAGTTGGTAAAGCATGCGTCGCTATTCGCTCAGGCACGTCGCAAGACAAACGTTGAAGGTTTGGAATATCTTATTTTGGTCCCCACATTACGTTGTAACCTCGCTTGCAGCTATTGTCAGGTTTCGCGGGCCAATGAGAATGCCGAAGGCTATGATTGGGATGAAGCGACACTCGGACAAATAACTGGCTTCATCAAACAGTTTTCAGGGCGGTCACTCAAGATCGAGTTTCAGGGCGGTGAACCCACATTGAGACCGGATCTTATAAGTGCAGTCCTAGACGCAGGATCACATATTCCCGACATGACAGCCGTGATATGTACCAATTTGCAGCGACTTGATGAAGAAATCTTGACTATTTTCAATAGAGAGAATGTACAAATTAGCACGTCGTTGGATGGTTCGTTAATTACTCACAAGGCTCAAAGAACTCAAGATGATGCATCCACTTCACAATTCGAAAGAAACTTGAGTTTAGTTCTCAAGCGATATGGCCCAGGCAAAATTTCCGCGTTACCAACTGTCAATCCGAATGATCCTCCCGAGATTGATAGCCTTGTAGAGGCATTCGTTTCGCGCGGTTTTATGAGCATTTATCTGCGACCAATCAACTATCAAGGCTTTGCCAGAAAACAACACCCGGAATCCATCGAACAATCAGGTCATTGGGGTGCCTATTATTCAAAATTCATCCACAGGCTCATTGCGAGAAATTGGGACAATCGCGATCAAGTGATTGAAGAGACTTATTTCAGTCATTGTTTGAATCGAATTTTCAAGCCAGGCCTTGATAGACATGTGGACCTGCGTAGCCCCAATCCCGTCGGCGTAGATTATATTGTCGTTGATTTTGATGGCAAGATTTACCCAACAGATGAGGCTCGCATGCTTTCACGATCGGGGATTATTGATTTGACCATAGGCGATATAGCTACCGGCTGGGATTCTCCAGAACGACGAGCACTCAACGAAGCATCGACAAATGCAGATGATCCAGATTGTCAAAATTGCGTCTACCAGCCCTATTGTGGACGCGACATAATCGACGATATTTCAAGATATGGCCGGATCGACCTACGCAGACACGAGACAAACTTCTGCAAGCGCCACATGAGTATTTTCGATTTGGCTTTTTCTCTGATTTATTCAAATGAAGATGCAGTCCAATATTCGTTGCGTCACTGGCTAGGGTTGAGTGGAGATTCAATTACATTGGGCGAGTCAATATGATCCCGCTAATGCTTCCCGCAGTTTCGGATGCCGAGAAACCATTCGTAACTCGATTGTCGAAAAACCGGACAGATTCTCCATGGGAAAGTTGGTGCATCGAAAGTAGCGAGAGTCAATCGGTGTTCAGCGGCGAGAACGGATTGTTCCAGATCGTTGGACCCGGAATTCAAGACTTGGATGGTGATATCGTAATTGTGACGCCTGCTGCGGGCAATGCAGAGCGCATTATAAGGGCTGGTTCCACTCAAAATTCACTGTTAGTCACCGAACGCTGTGATCAACTATGTGTGATGTGCTCCCAGCCGCCAAAGAAAACCCATCACGACCGCTTCGGTCTATTTGTTCAGGCCTGTCTTTTAGCTGACAACGGCATAACAATCGGAATTACCGGCGGGGAACCGACGTTGTATAAACAGGAGGTTTTTCAACTTCTCGAAACGGTGTTGAAAGCACGTCCGGATTTGAAATTTCATGTCCTTACCAATGGCCAACATTTTGAAACAAGCGACATCAGTCAATTGCGTCAGGAACTGTTCCGAAAGGTTGTTTGGGGAATCCCGTTATATTCCAATGATGCCGCTGAACATGATGAAATCGTTGCTAAAACAGGAGCGTATGAGCGATTGCATCAGAGTTTTGATACGTTGCTTTTGTCCGGCGCTAAAATTGAACTTAGAACTGTTGTGCTTCAAACCAATCTCAATTCGTTCCCCGCTCTCGCGCGGCATATTGCAGGCTTGCTGCACTTTATCGAGCAATGGTCCGTGATGCAGCTAGAAAATATCGGTTTTGCAAGAAATAGATGGGACTCTCTTTACGTCGACTTTCGTAAGAGTTTCAATCCAATTGCCCAATCACTGGATGTCGCTTCTTTATTCGGTATACCAACAAAGCTATTCAACGTGCCGCTTTGTCATTTGCCAGAATTTCATCGCAATTTTGCTGTAAATTCTATATCTGACTGGAAACAGCGTTTTGGGGAAAAGTGTTTGATGTGCAGCAAGAAGGAAACTTGTTCTGGATTTTTTGAATGGCATCCTGCCGAAATGCTCGATGAAGTTTCTCCATTATGAGTAAACGAAAGTTTCTGATTTCCTCGTTGGCAATGGCCGGCATTATGCCTTTTCCAACTGCACAATCTGCTGCAACTAACAATATCGCTTCCGGTGGAAAAGACCCTGAAGGCGATGCTGTTATCAAGAGGTTTGCACAAGAACATTCTTTCCAGCTAGCACAGCATAGATCCCACTCAAGCCATTCGTCGCATAGTAGCCATCGGTCCGGGGCCAGCGGTAGGGTTAAGTCTCCAGTATATACACCTCCCCCGATCCGCCGTCCGAAAACGACCCCTGCGCCTAAGCCATCGCGCAATACGAGGAGTACGCCGCCAAGTTCGGTGCTTCCTCAATCTCCCGCAATTGCTCCAAATACGTTCTTTAAACCCCAGGATGACGCGATAAAAAACGTTGTAAGACGCGTTCAGATTGGCCTGAAATCCTATGGATACTATACCGGGTTAATCGACGGAATTGCAGGTTCGGGAACTCGCGCTGCGTTGGTTAAATTCCAGACAGACTTTGACCTCAAGGTAACAGGCACAATCACTCCAGAAGTTTTGGATGCATTTAAAATTGTTGCGGAATAGAATTACTACTCATTTGATCGTGCTTCTCATTGGTGTCGCAATGGCCTGGGTAGCTATGCCGATTTGGCGTCAGGCAGTGATGTTTGCAAATCAATCGGAATATGGAGCGCTTGTGGAAAAATGCGACGTTGCCATGAGAGATCATTTACAAGCGCGGCAACGTAGCGCCCAAAGGTCTTCGGATGATGTTGGCAGCGAACTCTATTCAGCTGAAGTTGGATTGCTCATCTGTCAGGACTACGATTTATATCAGAAACGTTTGATGCAGTGGGGTTTGAGAGAAAATGAGTTAGCTAAAATGCGATTGTTAGCCGTAGAAGAGCGAAGTACCGATCTGGAAGAAGTTGTCGCAACCCATGAAATTCGATTTTAAGTTACTTTTCTACCTGCTGCTCATTCCATTGACCAGCGCTTGTGAACAACAATCATCTGGAAGCTATACTCAAGAAAAAATGGGTCCGGCAACGGACACGCTGAGAATCGAAACTTTGCGGAAAGCCTCAATTCAAAATGGTTTTGTATCTGTTGGCGCACTGCAATCGAAGACAGATAGTGCCAAACGTAGTATTGGCGGAAAGCTATTTGCTTCAAAAACGCTAAGTTTAAATGGCAATATTTCTTGCCAGGACTGCCATCTAGATAAATTCGGGTCAGTCGACGGTCTACCCAATGCAGTTGGTGCAGGTGCATCGGGCGAAGGCGGTGCTCGAATGGCAAGCGGTGGCCAGATTATTCCGCGCAATGTTTTGCCGCTTTGGGGGCGTGGCGGACCTAACTTTGATACTTTTTTCTGGGATGGCAAAGTACAATCTGAAAACGGGGTAGTGGTGAGCCAGTTTGGTGATTTTGCTCCATCTTCTGACCCTTTGGTAGTGGCTGTGCACCTCCCTTTTGTAGAGCTTCGCGAAATGATAGCCGATACCCCGGAGGTTCGTAAAGACCTAGTGACGGAGGATGTTGGATCGGCAGAAGTGGTTTTCAATACACTTGCCGGTAGAGTCAGACAAGATCCAGACTTGGGCATTCAATTGGCAAAGGCTTACCAAAAACCGTTAGAAAACCTTACCTTTAGTGAAATCGGTGATGCTGTAGCTCAGTTCATTCGGCATAATTTCCGAGTTAAGAAAACGAAACTCCATCGGTTTGTATTTGAAAATGGCCCAATCACGCAAAATGAATTGAACGGCGGCATAACTTTCTATGGAAGAGGTCGATGTGCATCGTGTCACAACGGCCCGTACTTTTCGGATTTTGATTTCCATTCAATTCCATTTCCTCAATTAGGCTTTGGAAAAAACGGCTTTGGCAATGATGAGGGGCGTTACAATGTGACGTTTAACCCTTCTGATCGTTTTTTGTTTCGGACGCCACCTCTTTACAACGCGACCAAGACTTCTCCTTATGGCCATTCCGGATCGCTTCGAACTTTGGATGAGGCAATTGTCGCTCACTTTGATCCACTGAGAGTGGCGAACTTTCAAAAAATGAGCATCCAAGAGCGATCAAATTTTTACCGAAGAATGAAAGCTGCTCCCGAAGATACTGTCCCAACGACATTATCCGATACTGAGGTCAAAGAACTGGTAGCGTTTATCTCAATGCTCGATTTTTGAAATAGCATACATCCCACCTGCGAGATTAAAGCAATTTTTGAACGAGGTTACAAAGCGGCCAGCCGATAATCATCCAGGCGAAGAAGCAAACTTCCGCGCTAAACAATAAATTTGCCATTCTTGTTTGCAAGGAGACCCGACTATCCATCACAGCGGTGCGTCTTCCAATATTTGTCCCATCGCAGCGCCCAACCACCTTTAGTCATCGCACACGAAAGATCTCCAGATTTGGGTGATATGCACCAGGCAGCGGTTCGAGAACCCCCTGCGCGACCATCGGAACGGCAAATCATCTTGGGACCGGACACCAGGATATGTCCTTCTCTTGATTTTCCGGTGGGTTTTCCCACCAGTTTTACTAGTGCATCCCTTGCGGCAATAGCGCTCGACTCGGGGCAAGGATGACCGCTTGTGCAAGAACCATCCATCTCACGCGCAGCGATGCCAGACAATCTCACTCTAGGTCCTTCCGCACACCAGATAGGTCCATCACCGTCCCAGACACGGATGGGCGTACATTCAAAGGTTTCGCCAGCCGCGACGATGCTTGCGCCAAGTAAAAGTAGTTCAATCAATTCCAGATGTCTCCGTCGCGGTGCTCAATGGCAGGTAAGTTTCTGGATAATGAGGCGTTCGGCCACAAACTCAAGTCTCATTATGTTGTTGGCCGCTTTTGCACAGTGCTTTTTCAAAATGACTATCCTCTCGTTTTCGGTTATGCTGAAGAGAAGAGGGGGCTTGGTCCTTACCGAACCAAGAACTTGGAGTAGGAAAAATGACCGAGGATAAAAAGACTCAATCTGTTGACGAAAAAAACTGGCCCGGCTTATCGGAGCTTGATCGTGCACTCGCGGAGGACAGCTTGACCGCTTATACTTGGAAAAAGACTTGGCGTGATCCTTGGGGACGTTTTGGATTGATCGTATTCTTCATAGCTTTCCTAGCTTTCGCAATATTTGTCGCAATTTACGATGGTCTCATCCAAATCTAAATCACTTCCATTCCTTAACATCATCGGCTGCTTCAGCGCTAGCTCCGCGAGCATTGCGGGTGCGTTTCTGTAGCGCATCTTGAACCGTCCCAACCCGTTTTTTGCCTCGCGATTGAGCGCCGGATACTTCGTCCCGAATACCATCAACATCAGGCGGCGCAGACACTGACCCGCTTCCTGATCCTCCGAGCGCAACACTACCTCTTACGGCATCGGCGCTGCCCACGCTTGGCCTTTGCACCGGCGCAAACTCGGGAAGTGCCAGCTTATCTTCAATTTCATCATGCAACCGATCCGCATATCCTGCCACAAACCGCGTTTGCAGCTCCTGTCCTTCTGCACTGAGCTGGAAGTTCAAATCATCAAACCGCGCATTGCCATAAAAATCTCGGTTGGATTCCATTTCAGCCATACCCCATTCACGGTACGTCTGGCTGAGGTTCAAAGATCCGGCAGCATTATTGGTTTCATACCATGTCGCTTGGTTTTCGAGGCGGCTGGCAAGCTCCTCTGCACGTCTCGCTTCGACGGTATAGCTTTGCGCTTCAGAAAGTGAGCTGGTCAGGCCCGACGCGCTGCTGGAGATGGCGGAACTGCTGCTGGAACTGACACTGCGGACAAAACCATCGCGGGTATTGGACCAGTTACGGCTATCAGAAATCTGGTTCAGGCTTCCCATGATACGGTTGCGGTCTTCCGAAGCAATTCCGATATCACTATCAGTCCAGCTGTGAATTCGTCCGCCTTTGAGTCCGAGGTTCGCTCCTAGCGCTCCTTTCTCGCCTTTTACGCCGAGACCACCTTCGCCGTTCAGGAACCATGATACTGTTATGTCATCGGCGGCGCGTCGCGACAGACCATATTGCTGCTGCAAGTTTCTCGACGCTGAATCCACCTCGCTGAACGCCTTGTTGACGCTGTTGCTCTCGTTTATACCGACCGCAGTTTCAGAGGAACTCCCCTGGCTATAAGTGTTTCTGAGTTCGTTAAACCGCGTGACTGCCGAACTGGTTGATTGCTGGGCAAGATTAGAAAATGTGTCGCTTTGTGATCGGCTGTTGGAAGCCAGCGTCGACAGCCTGGACGTAAAATCCTGACCCAATGTCGGTGTGAACGGGTAGGCAGAATTGGGAACTTGGTCAAAACTGTTGTCGGGGAAACTGGTAGTCTGCGTTCCGCTTGCGCTAAACCCGCGTGTCTGCGCCGCGCCATAGGAAATGTTCGGTGCGATCGATCCTTGCGCAATTTGTTTCGAGAACACGCTCGAATTTTCGATATTGCTGTTGCCCAGCGACACATTGCCAGTGCTGGCTTCGCGTGCCGCTTCTTCTGCCGCATTTTGTGATGGATTGAGATAGGAAGTGGCTTGGCCCGAGATTGCCAGCGCGCCTCTGGCAATACCGCCAGCAAGAAAAGGGATAGATGCAACAAGATATCCGGCAAGCACGCCGATATCATTGTTCACATCAACCATACCGGAGAAGTTTGCCAGGCTAAGCCCAGTCCCACCGGCTGCGCCGCCAACATCAGATGCTCCTTTGAACATCAGGATCATGTGCAATATAACGAACAATGGCCCCCAGGCAGCAAGATAGAAGAAGCCTGTAATATAGCCCCTTAGTGCAATCGGCCCGGTTTTTGGCATAAGGAACAACGGGAACAGCACTGGAAACAGCGCATAAAATACGACCGTCAGCACGATGTTGAGGATGGGTACCCATTTCATCGCATTTTGGGCAATCGATGAATATGTGCGCTCGGTCTGAATATCAGCGCGGGTCTGGGCAAAAACATCAACACTTGATGTGCCGCTGGAACCCGCCATGCCGTGCATAGCCTGCTTCATCGCATTGATGGTGAGCACTTGCCGGAAGATCTCGCTGGCGTTTTTGGAAACTCCGCTCAAATAACTATATGCAATCGGCAAATCAGCAAACAGCTTGGCTTTCGCGAGGGCTGCGGTTTGTTTGGGATAGAGCTGGCGGCCAAAGATGGTCCCCATCTCATCGATCATCGCGGTCCATTGGCTATTCAGATCATTATAGGCCTCGCGGCAGGTTATGATATTGGCGCTGACGCTGTCATCGGGATTGCGGGTCAGGAACTTTTGCGCGCGCGCTGCGCTTCCCGGCGCAATCACCGCCCAGATATCATCGCTGGCCGACAGTTCTTTCATCGAATAGCGGCCGAGAAGCAGATCATAGAATACGCACTGGCGGAAATGCTCGTCGAGATTGGCGGCAAATTCAGGGTCAGAAATACGTAAACTGCGCGTCGAATCAAATAGCCGCGAGCCATAGATCATTCCATTCTTGGAATAATCGAGATCGGTCGGTAGCCCGAACACAGTCTCGGAGGAACGGACAAGATAATCGCCGACCTGACTGGTGAAGCTTGCCATCAGTGCAAGGCCTAATGGTACATTGGCAACCTCGGCTGGAGCCAGTGATGGATTGATGCGATCAGTGACATGGACATCGAGGCGCGGCACCATCAGGCACATGTAGATTAGCGTCGCGCCAAAAAACCAGTGGAGCCATGCGCGCCAGTCCTGATTGAAGGCGACCACTATCACCGACAATGCAAGCCCCATGACCATGGCGACCTGAATCAGGCTTTTATAGCCGCCCGCGCCGGTCCACGCCGCAACAGCATTGAGGACATTGACGATATATTCGCCGCCGCCAATTGTGAATATCTCGACCATATGTTTATACTCAACTCAAGGTGTCAGCGAGCGGTTTTGAACCGCGCGTGACCAGTCGAGGGCTGCTGCCATGGACGGTGACATGGACGCCGAGAGCATATTCTCGATCATCGCAGTTTTTTCAATGATCTGCATGATAGCGCTGACCTTGGCCTGACTGTTAGATTGTCTGTCCGCCAATGCGCGGCGCACTTCGCTCATTTGGCCCTGCCACATGGCGAGCTTGGCTTCGTCCGCGCCGATGAATGTAGACATCGAACGCCCAGCTTCACCTACAATCCGTTCGAGCACCGCAAAGAGCAGATCAACCGAGGCAATTTCAGCAAGCGTCTCGCGGTCATCGGTAGGCATCCCGCGACCGTATGCCGCTTGCACGGTGAGAATTTTATAAAGCGGCACCGATGCGACCTGCAGCAATTCCTTTTCCGCATTGCCGATCGCGGTATCTGTTCGAATCGCTTCGACCATGCTGGTGATCAGCGCCGCGACGCGCGGGCGAATGGCTTTGGAGCTCGCAAGGCTCATATTGCGAAATGCCGGATCAAGACATTGGTCGGGTTCGTCGCAATCAAAGACTTTTATGGTTTGACCTGACGTGCCGTCGAGTAATGCGGTGACCAATGTCGAAGAGGCATCGCCTGCGAACGGCACAAATTTTCCCTGAGAGGCATCTTTGGGCGGCACGTAGATAATCGTACCAATGAGCGTCATCGCATATTCAGCGAGTTCGCGGTCAAATGTCCCTCCCGGATTGAAGAAGGCGGATTTCTTGAGGATGTGCCATGTGTAGTTGCGGGCAATAGCCGGGTGAACGTCGGCATAATCCGAGCCTGCTCCAGCATTTGTGGAATCGCGCTGGCCTTTGGTACCGCAACCATGTTTGGCGGCAGCATAATCAGTAAATACCCCCTCTGAGTTGCCAATCGCCTCGCAGATTGCCTTATCGGCAAGGTCACCCTTGGGCCAGATCCCGCCCACCAACCCTTGCGCCATTTCGCAGCTGTTGATGTTGAGATTATTCATGAGCTGCGCTTTTTGCGAAAACTCCTGCATGATCTTCGAGCATTCCGGGCAAACCGTGTCGATGGCGAGGCTGAAAGCAAAACCGACAGCGTTGTTCGCCACGGCTTTGAGCATCGCGACAATCTCACTGGCGTTGATGAAAGAAAACGAACCTGCAAAAATATCAATGCCGCCGCAGCCTGCTTTGGCAGATGGGAGCTGCAAGTTAGCAATATTGGTCGTCTTCTGGGGAAAGCGCGTCCAGACATTGCCGAGACTATAATAGCCCGCTGACTGGCCTTCGAATGCTGTGGGGCCAGTCACATTGGCTGCTCCGCCCATATCATCCATGAACCGGTCCATGCTGTCACCGACATTGGCAGAAACAGGGGCGATTATCAGACTTGCGGCTGTGATCGCAGCTATTGCTTTTTTAATAATCATGTCCGGCTTCCTTTGATGTGAGCAAATAAATACGATCCTGCAGTTCATCCGCTGAGATGATGCCGTAACCAATCGGGATGGCCCGGCTTTGCGCGCTGTCCCACAGCACCAGGGCAGGGGTAATTTTGGGCTTCAATCCCATGCGCGCGCGTTGCCCGGCCTCGACGGTGTAATTTTGGAAATGCCGTGATGGCCCGCCGTCGGTTGAGATCGCGCGAACGGTCAGTTTCCAACGACCCGATACTGATTTTACGATTGGCGACATGACCTCACAGGCGCCGCAGTTCTGCGCGAAGAAATAGAATAGCCCGTAGCGTTTTCCGAGGTTTGCCATGACGGTATCACGCGAAGCACTGCGCGCGTCTTGCCACTGCCGTTTGGCAAGCGTGGAAACCGGGCGTTCGAGCGTGTAATCCAGATCCGGCTGCTGCCAGATCGCGCGCTGCCAAACATCGGAGAAAAGTGACGCACGGTCGAGTTGTTCGCGCTGGAAGCGTATGTACGCAATGACATTCTCGCGGGTTGGTTCGAGAATGGCTTTGGCTTTCAGTTCGCGCAATTCCTTAGTGACCGCTTCGAGCTGCTCGCTTGCGCTTGTCTGCGGTTCTGGCGCTAGCGTTTCTGCTTCAGGCGGTTTTGGTTTGGTGCAATAGAACCAGTAGCCTAGCTTTCGCTTCTCGCAGTAGAGTTCATCCGCGCTGGTTCGCGCCGCATTGGTTTGAGGATTGATTGCTTTGGGTGTTGCGCCTTGCGCAAATGCCGAACTGAGGGCGGCGTCAATAAGAAATATGATTGCGAGGACAAGCACGGCCAAGCCGCCGAGCGCCAAGGGCAGGGGAAACTTGTGGGTCAAATTGTTCTTCATGGGCCTGATCTCTCGTAGAAGTTTTGAATTTTCTGCTGAATGTCATTGGCCGCTTCGAGCTCGTCGGGCAGGCGGGCAGCTTCGGTAAATTCAGAGTAGATCTCGGAAAAATCCATTTTTGAAAGATCAAGCTGCGCGAATTCCTCGATTGTGAATCCCAGACATTGTTCGTCTTTTGCGCGTGCCCAGGGCTTGGGAAGCTGCGCGCGGCCTTGTTCCTGCAAAATGCGCGACAATTTCGATGTGAAGCAGCAATAGGCTTTCTTCTTGGTGATGCAGATGCCGAGGATTTTCTTTGAGCAATAGCTGCCGACATAGGCGCACAGCCCATTGGCATCGCGCTGGTGAAGAAGGATCTCTTGGGTGTTGCAGCCCAGCGCAACCAGCAGGCTAATGCCGGGAATGAGCGGAAAGCCTTTGCCCTTGCAGCAATTGAGCACGCCAAAGACTTTCGAGCCGCAGGTCTCGCGCTCGCCTTTGAAAAGCGTCAATGTGTCCGGATCAAATTGTCCGCGTGCATCGTCCATCGCATGAAGCGCAACAGCGGCATCTTTGAACTCGTCATTCGCCTCGCGCTCAATCGTCTCGCATGATCCATCGATGCAATAGACATCGCCGTCACAAATATACTGGCTGCCAGAACCTTGCGTATCTGGCAGGGGGCAATCATACACCCGTTCGGTGGTCGAGCATGGATTATCTTCGCTCAGACAATCCTCGCGCAGCAATTGGCAGGCGGGATTATTGTCCAATTCCTCGCAATCATTGGCAGCGCGCCGGGCATTGCATTGATAGACCCGCTCCCATGCCCAGCAAGGTTTTGTGACCGGCACACTGTTTATGATGCGGGTTACAGGGTCGTTGTCGCTGCAAGTTTCGGCTGTTTGTTCGCAATCGGCATCTTCGGCAAAAGTCCGACAAGCGGCATCATTTTGGTTTTCCTGAATAATATTTTCAGATGCCGTCGCATAAGGCGTTTCTCCTGCAACAGGGGCGCTGCAACTCATCTCGACATATGGTTCGCCGGGCTCAACGCAATATCGTCCCTGTTCGCGGTTGCCGCCCCATTGCAAACATGGGCCTGGGCGTATTCCGGCCCTCCGGCATCCATTTGCGTTAAATATCTCGCAAGAAGGGACGCCGCCAAAACCGTAAGGACTGATGTCGCTGCACAAATAATGATATTGGGTCCGCTGCTCGACGCTTACATCTAGATAGATACTGCAGCTCTCGTTTGTTTCTTCCAGCGCTACCCCGCTATTGCAGGTAGCCGTGTAGCGACCGGGCGATCCGGGAGAGGGTGGGAGCGGAACGCAGCGCCCCTGCGCCCCGCCAATTTCCATTCCGCTGGTATAGGCAAGTGGGTCTTCGTTGATAGTTTTGGAGCGCGCTGTGACTGCTTTGATTTCATCCGTCTCGAACTTTGCGCGCCGGGCATTGGAATCCTTAATCGCTTTCATGCCTTCATGGCTCCGCGCTACGGCCCTTGCATCGCCTTCAATGCGATCTGGATTATCGGCATAACCCGCCTCAGCAGGATTTGAGGTGTATCCGGGAATACGCGCAGCATTGGGCTGCGTGCTTGCATTTGAGCGCGCGCGTTCCTGCTGTTCTTTGGCAAAGGCTTTTCCGTCTTCGCTGGCCGCCTCGCGGTCCTGTGCCGCCAGCGGTGAGCCTGCGGAGAAACTGATGACCATGACGGCGAGGACAAGGCTTTTAAGAGATATCATCGCTCAGCGCTCCTCCTTCAGGCGGGCAAGGTGCAGCGCTGCGAGACGCGATCCGGGACCAGCGCCGCCCGCAAATGTTTCGAGCGCATATTCGACGCTGACATTGCCGGTCATCCGGTCATGGGGCGGAACAGCGCCTTTGCAGTCGAAACCATCGCACAGCGTAAAATCGGATGAGGCCATGACAAAACTGGGCGCAGCCTTGATATCGAACGCCCGGAACAGTCTGGGATCAATACCGAGCGCGGATAATTGTTTGCCGTCCGAGACCATGGCGGAAAGCATTTTTGTAAGCTGTTTGGCGCTGCCTCCAGGAAAACCGCGCAGCACCGTAACGCCGCCCGCTGCTGCAGTGTCGCGAACAAGCCTTTTCAAAGACTGCTGCGGCATCGACAGGCTTGCAAAGGCAATGAAACGCGGCGCGTCGCCTAGTTTGGCTTTGGCCATTTTTGCATGATCCGAAATCATTCGGTCGAAATCAAAGGTCTCGTCTTTGTTATTGTCTTTGCGGTTCGTGAGGTTTTGATCGACCGTCTGCGCATATCGTTCTTTATTGGCCCGCGCCTGTTCCTGTGTCTGACGGGCGTCGCTGCGCAAATCCTCGCTGCGCATACGGACATTTTCGGCAAGTGCTTCTGCCTCGGCGGAATAGGTTTTGGCGGACGCCCGAATGGCGTCAATGTCGAGCGCCTCCGAGTTCACGCTTTGCGCGGCGGCAAAACCGGTGGATGCGGTGATCGTGAACAAAAACGAAAAGAAAACGAAGTTCTTCATAGCGCGCAGCAATTCCGTTTACGCCAGACAAGATAGCCCATGTCCTCGCCAATGGCGGGGATGACCTGTCCGGCAGATTGAAAGGTGGTGGAGGCTCCAATGGGCGGGCAGGCATAACGGCCCTTTATCGCCGGATTAGGATTGGTTGCCTGCAGGCGGTATTGCTGTTTGCGCATGATCGGCATGAGATATTTGCCGCACAGGCCTTTGTTGCCCATGGTTCCCCAGGACACCAGCTGGCGGTGTAATTTATACGCAAAGCGCGACAGGACGAGCCGGGAAGCCTGGACATGACCGATACTGGCAGAAACATTGCCATTCATCGGATACATTGAACCCTGGCAGCCAGCGCACCAGAACAGTTCATCGCGCGGCAGATTGACGGTGGCAGAAACACAGTCGGCAGCGCAAGCAGCCAGTGCCAGCGGATTGGCAAACAGCACCGCCTCGGGATTAATGATCGCGGTAAGCTCACTGTCTTGCCACAGCGGATCGATCTCGGAAATATAGAGAATATCAACCGAGCCGGCTTCAAGGCAGAGGAAATCGGCTACAATCTCCATCCAGTAGATCAGTGGATAGGCATACCAGTGAACATGCCAGCTGGAATAATATTGACTGGCGCCGCCAATCGCCGATGGCCCCGAGATGGATCGATAGCCAATGTCAAATCCGGGATCGATCTTGAGCCCGCCGAGATTGACAAAGCACCAGGGTTTCATGCTGACATCGGCAAGCCGGACCGGCTCCCAGAAGCCCATGGCAATGCCGGGGCGTATTCCGCAAAGGCATACGGGCAGCGCGGGGTTTTTAGGATCAGGTCTGCTCGATGGCCAGATATCAAGACCGCCAATCGAAAGCGGAAAAAGACACGACCAGCAGATATCGGTGATCGGGTTGACAAATTTCCCGGTGCAGCGGCCAGGGCCGGCATCGGCGCGCGCTGGCGCTGAGACAAGCAAGCTGAATGCCAGCAGGAACAATAGCAATACGGACTTCAACCTGAAGCTATTCAAAATGCCTTTTATCATTGGGTTGGCCTCCGCTTTTCGGACAGCGCAAACTCGCGGATGCGCAGCATCCGGCCCTGTTGATCGACCATCGCCGGCAGTGCTTTAATATCGAAATGCGCAGTCAGTTTTCCGCCTTGATCAAAATAGAAACGTCGTTGCCGCGCTTTCATAAGTTTAAGCGGCGCGCCGTTTGTCAGAATGAGTTTTGTTGTCTTTGGTTTTTGCGCAAACGCCCATTCGAGCTGGGCTGGATCATCGCCGTCTAAAAATATCAATGCCGCGCGCAGCGGAACCGTATCAAGAGGATTGACCCTGGTTCCTTTGGCCCAGATCCTGCGTTTATCATGACCAAAAATATCGGCCTGCAATGTGATGGTCGGATCGAACAGGCGCGTTGTGGATTTTTCTGCTCTGATCACCCCCGCAACGGGTTTAGGCCGGTTTACCCTTGCGATGGTGCGCGCTTTGAGTTTCTGGTTCAGCCGGTCAATGTCGCCATTCTTGTCCATGGTCTGAAGACGCGACTGAATTTGTTCGAGTAAATCCGGTTCAATAATTGGGAAATGAGTACCCTGCTGGCCATAGTCGCGCGCCAATACCGGTGTCGACAGTAAGGCTCCAATGAGGAAAGGCAAAGTTAGTCTGTTCACAATATTGCCCTCCCGGTGCCAATAATCCGGGGCGCACAAATGAAACCGATCTCGCCATAGCGGCTATCAAAGCCATGTTTGTGGGACGTTCCAACATAATAGCAGCCGCCTGGAATGATGCCTTCAGGGCCTTTGGTAAGCGCGACCCCTTTGCGGGTTTTGGGTTTGGTTCGCGCGACAAGCCTATTGTTGATGAAGACATTTTTGCCGTCATGGCGAACTTGATCACCCGGCATGCCCAATATCCGCTTGCCGAAGATTTGCGGCTTCTTGCCGAAATGGGTGCTGAGCAATTCTGAACGCGGCGGCTCGAAGAAAATCAACGCGTCGCGAGAAGGGGTGAAATTCTTGTCCAGCCAGAATGCCCAGTTGGGCAGGCTGGGACTGGCATTGATCAAGAGCGCATGATTGTCGCTGAATTTGGCTATCGGCGCATAGAGCAGCGGGACCGCTACCAGCATTGCCAGAACAAGCGGGCGTTTCAGGCGGGATTTAATACCGTTCATTGCGGCTTCTCCCGGCTATCGTTTTTCAGTTTTTGGGCGATTTTGGTTTTGAGCTGCGGCGTGGCATCGGGCGTATTTTTTGAAAGCACGGCTTCAGCAACCAAAATCACATGTCCACTACGACCCAAATCATCCACCGCCGCTTCGGTCGCTTTGAGATACCGGGCAATTTCTTGCCGGGTGACTTCGGGATCAGCATCACCCTTTGCCTCCCTGTCAATGAAATCCCGCATGATCTCGGACATGCGGACTTGCACTATTTGTTGTCTATTGGGCTCGATCAGACGCAAGCTGACCCAGGCGATCCACAAAATCGCAGCCGTGGCCAGAAGAACCATGATAACGGATCGCCCGCTTGGTAGATGTTCTAATGCTGATTTTGTCATTCCTCCCTCCCTTCGGGAAAATCACCGGTAATCCGCGCAATAAATCTCGGTACTCGAAGCGCGGCGATCAGAGCAGTAAACCCAAAGAATATGATTTTGAGGTCACTGGAAAACGCCAATCTGCGCATCCCGTCCGCTTGAAGATAGCGAACGGATAAATTATCAAGATGCGTGAATAGCCCGAGCAAATCCCAACCGGATAACAGCAGGAAAAAGCAAAGCGGCAGACCAAGCGCCATCAATACCGAGCTCATGGTGAACAACGATACTTCCAGCATGATGTGGCAAGTGTTTTGAAAAAACTGCTTTAATGGAAACGGCGCGCGTTTGCAGCGCTGGTCATTGCTTGTCCCAAGGAAAAGATAAGAATCAAACAGCATATCGGTTTTGTCAGGCATCTTGAGCGCCCTTCCGATTGTCGGCGCCAACACCGGACACGTGGGCAATGGCCTGTGCCAGAGAAGCACCCGCTTCCTGTTCAGCTTCGATTGCCGCATAAACATCGGGCGAAGAAGAATAGATGCAGGCGGAATAAGGGTCGAGAACTAGCCGCCCGACCGCTTCGCTTTCCGGACCTTTGATAAAGACCTCGCTATATTCCTCGCCCGAACGTTTTAAACTGCGGATCAACGTTTCGGTGCGATCATCCATGTCGAGACGGTCGTTTTTGCGGAAGTCGGCAATGGTTTCCGGTTTTTGCTGGAGCACCAGCATCCAGTCACTATTTTCGAGCGCTGCGGTAGCGCCGTCTGATTTATAATAATCATTGAGTGACTGCGTGGCTGTTGCCAGCGCGCCGCCATATTTACGCGCTGTACGCGCATAGGTCTCCACAAACTCGCCCATCGAGCCGCCTTTGAGGAGCGACCATGCTTCATCGATCAACAGCAATTTCTTGGTGCTGCGCGGGCTTTGGGTCATCGCTTGACTGGTCATGAACATGATAGCGCACAGAATGACCGATCTTAAATCCTCGCGCGTTGCAAGGTCAGACATTTCAAATACGGTAAAATCATCATCGAGCGCGATACTGGCCTGACCTTCAAAAAAGCCGCCATAGCTACCCCCGCTCATATAGGGTCCGATGGCAACGCCCAGATCATCGGCGACGGAATTGGAAATGCCCGCGAATGCTGCCGCCACATCATTGATGGTGCCGCCGCTGCCGAGCGCTTCCCAAACTGTAGTGACCGCCTGATCGATCAGACCGCGCTCGGTATCGCTAAGCCGGTCGCTGTGGCGGGCCATTTGACCGACAATCGCTTTGATCATCGCGATGCAGTCGAGCTTATAATCATCGTCTTTAGCAGCGCGCACATCATCAATCATCGAAAAGGGATTGAGCGAGAAACCGGATTTTAGGGTAAACTCAACAAAGCGCCCGCCCTGTAATTTAACCGAATGCTCGAACGAGCGCCCGTCATCAATCACAACAACTTTCGCGCCGGCGCCGCGCAGACTTGCGCACATTTCCTGGAGCAGTACCGATTTTCCGGAACCGGATTTTCCGCATATCGCGACATTATGATTGCCAGCATCATTTTCAAATGGCGACCAATAGAATGGCTGTCCGCGGCGTCCGATAAGCAGCAAATGTGGCAATGGACCGCCCAGAAATTCGCCCTGCAACGGCGCAATATGCGCCGCGCTGGTCGAGAGCATGGTTTTAAGCCGTTTTAACCGTTTAAGATCATGGGCAAGGCCATCGGCCAGTGTCATGGGCATGGCCGCGATCAGGCCGTGGAGCTGGAGAAAGCGCTCGTCGGACAAATCCCAACCTGCGGCCTTATAGATCGCCTTGATCGAACGTTCATGAGCATCGCCGAGGCCAAGCGGAGAGTAGCTGGTTACCCCGTAAAAAAGTTGTACGAGGCGTTTGCCAGCCTGCAATTCCGCCTGGACATGGCTCCATTCGGAAGATTGCTGCGCTAGTTTGGGCAGGAACCGCGCGCTTTTGGACTGGCTGAGGCTGGTTGTGCGCATAAATTTGAAACCGGCTTTTGCCGATGCGCCTTCGCGGTCAGGATAAACCAGACAAAGCATGGTCGCAGCCGGGCAGGGGAAGCGCAGCTTGTCTGTAAACATGTCACCGATTAGCCGCGCGCATTCCCACGGTGCCCACCGTTCGGGCATTTGCCGAACCCCAAAATGCCGGATGTCGAAGGCATCGGGATAAATAGCGCCGATCTCGGGCGTCCCATCAGCGCTGCGCCCGATTTCCCGGAACCGTTCGGTGCGCAGGATCATCCGGTCGTCGTGGGCTTCGAGTTCAATATCACGGCGGATAGCTTGGCTGGCGATATCATCGAGCGGATTATATTCAGTGCGGTCTTCTTGCGATGCCGTCGTCGGAGAGGTCAGATCATCAACCAGTGCGATGAGTTCCAGCGGTTCCATTTCACTTGCATCAATCCCAAGCGAGGTCAGCGCGCCGATCAATCCCTCGCGGCATTGCGCAAGTTCATTGTCATCGACATTTGCGGTATCTGGAACGCCAAGCGAGATAACCAGATTATGGCAGCGGGCATGAAACGGCGCTTGGGCAGATCCGCTTTCCCAAACCAGATCATAAAGCCGTTTTGATCTATGACGCGCCATTGCCTCATATACCCCGCCCTGCGCATAGCGTTTGGCAAACCATGGGGCGACTACCCGGCCAATACGCGGGCTGGCAAAATGTAATATCTGCAGACACGCGCCTTCGGGCATGCCTTCTGAAAAAAACTGTCCCAAAATTTCGCCGGTGCGTTCATCCGCTCCAATCAACGGCGCGGCAGATAATATGAAACCCTTTGAGCGCGCATTGCGATAGAGCCGCGGGCCTGAATCAAATACCCGGTATGGCAGCCAGTCTGACAGCATATCGAGCGCGATGCTTGGCTTTGCATGGTCAGCAGTCTGGGTATCACCAAACAGACCCGATAAGAGTTTTGCGCGCGCGCCAGTCATGGAGAAGGTCATTGTCCCTTCTCCAAGCTGGGCTGTCTGTTGTTCCCGCGTATCTTGGCGGCTTCGATCGCTTCGATGCTTGGAAAGTTGTTCCGGGGCGGTCTTTTGGAAACAGGATGAGGGGTTCGACTTGCTGGGGGAGGGAGCCCATCGAACCCCTCGATTGCCGGCATGTTTGCACCGGCAATTGCCTCTCGCACGGTCAAGGGGTACGAACCACGCGAGGGCAAATTATAAGAACTTTTGAGAAATGGGTCAGCGGCGTCCATTGATTCCGACTTCGCTTTGGTTGCGTCATCTTCTCCGGTAGGAGCGTGATCAGTACCGTCTTTGAGCGCATGCCGAGCTTGGCCAGCGATATCGCGCGCCATTTGTCTGGCGATATTTGTGTCGTCGCCAGCCAATGTGGCAACCCAGTCGGGAGACCGCGTGATTACATGCACGCTGCGGGCTTCATGTAAATTGCCCGACGCATCGACAAACCCGGGAAAGACAATCTTGAGCACACGTTCGCCAGTCCGCGCGGTTTGCGCCGCCGATATCAGACTCCGCCTGCCACTTGGCTGAGATTGATCGAGCATTGGTGCATTCGCCACAGCGTCAATTTGCGATGTTGGCGCGCAGCTACCGCCCGGCGCTTTGCAATCGAAACTGCCGCTGATATTGCTGCCCAGGCTGGCGCAGGACGATAGTGAGACGCATGAAAGCGCTAAGAAGCCCAATGGAAAGTGAGCGCGTGTCATTTCGCACCTTTTGCATTTGAGCCAAGGAACGCGCGGATTTCCGCAGCGCCGCGATATCCTTCGAGCACAGCGCCGTCACTTGCGCGCACCATGACCGGCGTCCCGGAAAAACCGTGGCTTCGTGCAAAAGCCTCATTGGCATCAAGACCCGATGTGTCGCATGATTTTTGGGCCTTGAGAGTCTCTCCGGAATAGGCTTGGTGCAATGCCTTTGCAGGATCACTCGAACAAATCACCGCTTCGGCCAGTTTTCGGCTCTTCTCGCCAAAGATCGAAATCGGCCGCTCTTCGACGCGTACGCGCGCCTTTTTAAGTTCAGCCGTCAGCCGCTTGCAATAGCTGCAATTGAAATCCGAAAAGACGATAAGCTTGGGCCCGGATTTGGATCCCCAATGGACCGCGCCCGATGGCTTTAAGTCCGCGACAGAAACTTTGGATGCTAGCTTATTGGCGCGCTGTTGTGCGGCGTTTTGATTGTTGGCATTTGCGCTCGCTGTTCCTGCGACCAGCAGCTGCGGATTAAGTTCCAGCAGCTTCGCCGCTGTCAGGTCGGCCCGGCTTTCCATATCGTACAGACGCCCGACAAAGAGATAGCGCGCGCGTTGATCAATATAGAATAATGTCTTTCCTGATACGACCTCGCACAGACCACCAAAACCTTCGCAGGTGAGGCTCGTAATCGGTGTTTTCGGGAGACGCAGCTCAATTGCGGTGCGCACATCCTGGAGCACGGCTGCAGCATTGGCTGGAACCGAGATGAAGCTGGCCACGACAAGGCCTGTGACGACCCCGCCGCTGGCGACAGCAAGCGCAATGGCGGCCGCCCGTGACTTGAAGGTCCGACCCTCGGTTTTGAAATTAGAAAAATTCACTTTTGTTCACTCCTTACATGGACGCCGTCGAGAAAGACGATCTCGACATCGATGCCGGTCGGCATCTCGACGACAGGTTGATATTGTTCGGCTCGTTCGATGAGATATTTGGAGACGGTATCGGCAGCATCTCCTGCGCCCTGGCCTAAGCCTCCGGTCAATATGTCGGCGCCCGAAAGGCTATCGCGTTTCCCGTCCGCGCCAATCTGACCGGAAAATATGCCGTTGGCATTGGCCGAAAAGCCGCGCCCAAACCCGCCGACAATCCCGGCAAGCAAGGCCTGACTGACAAGATTGCCTTCGCGGCTGACAACGCGGCCGCGCACGCCGGATTTACCGGCAAAGCTGATAAAGCCTTTGACCTCGCTGACCGCGACACGCCCGCCCGGCTGATCGCAGGTCATACGCGCAAGCTTCACATAAACTTTTTCAGCCGAGAGATCGCCGCGCGCCGCGCCGTTCACAATGCATCCAGTGATATTTGTCGTAAGCAATTTGCCGTTTTTGACCACCGAGCGGGCAGGGCCGGTGATACGCAATACCACTGGAAGCGGATCGCTCTGACTGGCAACTCCCACCGAGGCATCAACGCCGACAATGACTTTTGCTGGTGCATAGCTATTGGGAGGCAGATATTCCGGACTGTCTTCAACCAGCAGTGGTGAAATTTCCGATGTGTGTTTCTTGGTAGATTTTGATCCCTGCTCGGTGCTTCCGAAATTGAGTATTTTAACTGCGCCGGATGAAGAGCCACCGGGAGAAACTTCTGTACCATCGGGCGATCCAAGCGATGCAGATTGGCGGTTAAAATCGCCGCCTTGCGGACCATAGGCCGGTGGGATTGCCGGCTGCGGTGTCGCGGTTTTCTCTTCCAGCTGTGATTTCAGGCCGGCATTTTCCGCTGAGATCGCATCGATGGCTGCTTGCCCGTTGATGCGCATTTCGCTGTTTTCAAGCCGAAGAGCTTCGATTTGTTCTTCGATTTTATCGGTTGGTAGCTGTGCTTCCTTGAGCGCCTTTTGATCTTGCGTGAGTTTATTGAGCCGGTTTTCATAAGCCGCGACAAACTCGCGCTGGGAGAGATTACGGTTGACCAGACTGCCAGCATCAATGGTTACAATGCCGTTCTCGTCCTCGGCTAAATCATCACTGTCACCGGCAAAAAGAAACCAACCGCCAGCGATCAACGCGAGACTGCCAATACCGGCGAGCAGCATATTTTGCCGCCGCGCGATCTGCTTGTTGAGACCAGCGCGCGCATGTCCGTGCTCCGCTTCTGTGTTCGGAACCTGGGTTGCCGTTTTGACCTCGTTCATTGGTCTGCCCCCCGTGTCGCGGTGACGACAAAGGCGGATGTGCTTGTTCCGCCTTTGAGTGTGTTTTGGCCAAAGGAAATTGCGCGGGCTGATTTGGGGGCTAGCTCGGCTTCATTAAGTATGACTGCGGTTTTACCGCGATTGGTGAGAATGAATTGCTGCGCGTTGTAATTGGCGCCGCGATATTCTGCGATGAGCTGGACTTCTATCGATCCGGTTCGAACCGGGCGCGTCATCCGCTGATGCGCGCTGTAGCCGGGAGGCGCTGCGCCCTCCGCCACCGCTTTCACCAAAGCGATGATGGTCTGGTCTTCGCTTCTCTCGTTTTCCCATGTCTCTGCCTCGGGTTTGGCAAGGGCGGGATTGGTTATGAAAAGCTGATGCGCTTCCACAGGGGCCGTGTGGCAGGCGAACTTATAGACAAAACCCTGTTTGCTGGTGGCGAAGAAGCTAACGCTGTCGCTAGTAAAACTGGGCCGTACGGAAATATAAATATCCCCGCGCACCGGTTCGTGCGTCACCCCGAAATCATTATACGGATAGCCCGAAGCGATTTTGGAGACGCTGGAAAATTCGTCACCAACCAGCGCGATGCGCGTCAGTTCATCGCGCGATAATGTGCAGTCGATCTTTGCATTGTCGGCCGCCTCGACAAACTGGTCCGCCAAAGCAGGTGATGCGCTGAGTGAAAGGGCGGTTATAAGTAATGTCGCACCGATAGTTTTAAAACCGGTATCGGGAAGCCGTGTTGCGCCCCAGCTGATGCTCGCTATGCCGCCGCCGAAAAGGCAGGCGGGCAGGGATGTTAATATGCTGCTCATGACGAGGCATCCTTTTCGATTGATTTTTGCTGAATTTATTGATCGCGCTCAGTTGAGATCTGCGCAAAACCGGTGAGTGCAAGCCGGAGGCCGGAGTAGGTCCAGCTGAAGGCAAATTTACGTTCCTCGCTGGCAATCACCTGCGCGCCCACAAACGTCTTGAGCGTTCCGGTAACTTCCGACTTGAGTTCTTCTGGATCGATTGCGAGCGAACGAATAACAAAAGCCTGGGCAATATCGGAGCCGCGTTGTTCGGAAACGATTTTGACCAATTCTGATTTGAGGCGGCCATGGGCACTGGGATCGGCTAGCTTGAGAATCTGTTCCATCCAGTAATCAAGCCCTTCAGGGCTACGGTTGAGCAGCATGAGCGCAGTATCGCGGGTGACGAGTTCCAAATATTCACGGGACACGCCCGCGCTCGATAAAGTCAGCGATTGTCCGGTCACAGGTACCAGCACGATTTCACGCGGCTGCATTGATCCGGCTACAATCGCTGCCAGACTGGTGACCGCTAGCCCTGCAGCCAAGAGCGCAAGCCAATTGCGTTGACGCAGCAGGCGCTGCGCTGACTGATGTGCAATTTGTGCTTCCATCATCTCCTCCTTCAACCGGCCAAAAGTCGGCAGTGGGAGGGCGGCGTGGCTTTCAATCCCAGAAACGATCCGGGCAGATACCAGTAGACAGCATGGAGGAGCTGCGCGTTCGCACCGCCAGATTTTGCTTTTCGAAGGGCAAACCAGGCGACAAATGCTAGTGCGATTCCTACAAAAATATGCTGCGCTAATATGCCCCAGGCGAACGGGATGATCAGGCCAAGAAACTCGTCGATCGTCCAAAATCCGATGAGTTCGGGATCATCAAGCCGCCGGGGCAAAAGATATCTGTCAGCCATTTGTGCCGCCCTCCTTGCCGGTCGCAGTCGTTAAATGACTGCCGTGACAACAGAGGTGACGATGGGAACGCCGGTCCCGACGCCGATACCGACGCCTACGGGTACCGCGATTTGCCCCAATGAAAAGCGTCCGGATGCAAGACCAATAAGCCCCGCAGCCAGACTGAGAACGGTAATGATCTTGCCACCAGAACCTTCTAGAAAGTCAGTAAATTTTGCTAGCGCAGGATCAAAGGTATTGTCCGCGCCTGCATAGGCAGCCGTTGCACAGAGAAGCGCTATAGCTGCTGGAATGAGATAATCGGATGCGCGCCGGTGTGTTTGAGAAATATTGGTCATGGAAAATCACTTTCGCTTGAGAAACATGAAACAGCATGTGTTCGCTGTATGTTCTAAGTGCGCGATTGACCCGCCTGTAGGAAAACAGGAAATGGGAAAATAGGTGCCTTCCAAGCAAAAAGCGACATTCTGGATGGCAAATGGGCATAGCCGAACAGCGATTGCGCTAATCTGCCCGGAACTGTTCAGGCCAGCACAGCTGCTGCGCTAGTTTGAACAGAAGATGTTTTCAGCTGAACAGGAAATACGAATCGAGTGATTCGAAACTTCCTATTTGTTCTTTTTATGTTCTTTTCATTTTCCTACAGGTGCGCCTTCAAGATATCAGGTGATTCGTTCTCTTAAAGACAGGATGAATGACATGACTGAACTGAATAGAATTTCCGAAGCGCATATCAAAGCCGGCGTATCTATGCTGCTTAATCAGGCGGCCTCAACATCAGGCCGTTCTCAAGTGCGCATTGCGCGCGAGGCTGAAATTGACCGGGGCACGATGCGGCGTATCTTGGCCGGCAAACGCGAAGCTACGGTAAGCGAAGCGTTGCGTATATTATATGGCACGGGCGCATCGCCGCATGCCCATTTGCTTCTTTATCTAGCTTCAGATCAGGACAAGGCATCACGCTGGATGCAAACGGATCTAGCCTTGTTTTTTGAAGAACTGGTTCGCCATTTGCCAGATGTCCTAGAAACCCAGCTTGGTGATCACCTCCACGGTGTCAAACCGCATTGGGCGAAGGGGACTGCTCAACGCGTCGCGCGACTGCTCGCTGAGCACATGGACGACCTCGCCCGGAAGGATACGCTTCTGGGCGATGGCTTCGATCGCGCACATGGAGGCGGATATGCTTGATATTGAGCCAAATAAACTGCCAGATCCGCCTGCGGCACGTTTGCTCCGTCTGAAAGAAGTCCAGCACCGTGTCGGACTAGGACGATCAACCATCTATCGCTGGATGGACGATGGGAAATTTCCTAGGCCTCATTCAATAGGCGGTTACAGCGTCAGGTGGCTAGAAAGCGATATTAACGGATGGATCACCTCAAAGACATCGCTCGACGCTACAAGCTAGAACTTTCGGAATTCCACAAATTTTTTTCCGTCGGATACTAAACGCGTTGTGTCGCTCACAAATAAACTGGATGGAGCAAACAGCGTGAACGATACAGTTGCTATAACATGTTTTGAGCACGCTGCCATTCATAGCAGTGACGCGTGCTGTCAAACTGATGGAACAGGCCTTCAATCGCTCCCGCTTTGACTGTCCGTCGTCAGGACCTTTGGCACTTAGAGGCCTTAAGACTTAACTAGATGTTGGTTTCATCTTGTTGGTTTATATTAGGCTGCAAGCTTGCGGTGTAGCAAGCGTCTTTGTTCGATGGTCTGTT